>Ga0224535_1000023_pt1 | contig 60949 bp, 51 predicted proteins | sample 714E13034metaG_FD_179898 | JGI IMG/M metagenome (GOLD analysis project Ga0224535, IMG submission 179898) | Peat soil microbial communities from Stordalen Mire, Sweden - 717 E1 30-34 | ecosystem: Environmental > Terrestrial > Soil > Wetlands > Peat | place: Sweden: Norrbotten County, Stordalen... | reverse complement strand
GATGAACGCAAAGTACGCGCCCTTGACACCGTCCTTCCCAAACAATCGCTACCCTATGCTCTTTTTACGGCCAAAGACCCGAAAAGAGCCTTGACAATGCCGACGCTGTCATACACGGGGCACAGTTCCAGATACTGTGATGGGTGGGCCATCTGCCGGGCACGCCCGCGAAGAGGCCACGCGGTTGCACGATAAGTTTCCTCAGTTGGATTTCACGCCACGAGCAGCGGCCCTCGTGTTCAAATTGGATGAAGGCATTCCTGTCTACGGAATTGACAGGGAGTAAGCGTGGACCACGCTCGCGCTCTTATTTACGGCATGGAATTGTTGTGCCTCGGAGGCTTCTTGAATCCTTATCTTCAGTCCGTTTTGCTGGGCATTGTGGAAGGCTTGACCGAGTTTCTGCCGGTCAGCTCGACGGCGCACCTGCGCATTACCGAAGCTCTGATGAAGATTCCCCTGGATGACGCCTACTGGAAGATGTACACCATCGTCATTCAACTGGGCGCGATTCTGGCGCTGCTGATGCTCTTCCTGACCCGCATTGTCGACTTCATGCGCACCTTTCCCAAGGGCGAGCGCGGCGACCGCAACTGGCTGACCCACCCCATTTCGCTGACCCTGATCGCCTTTGCCTTCACCTCGGCGCCCGCGCTGCTGCTGCACAAGTGGAGCGAGAAAAATCTGGGCAGCCTGACAACGATGGCCCTGGCGCTGCTGATTGGCGGCATCGTGATGTGGATCGTGGATGCCTGGAGCAGCAGCCGCGAAGCCAGCACCACGCACGTCGAGGAAATGTCGCTTCCGCAGGCCATCTGGATTGGCCTCTGCCAGACGCTCTCGGCGGTCTTTCCCGGCACCTCGCGCTCCATGTCTACCATCGCCGCCGGCCAGTTGGTGGGGATGGACCGTCCATCGGCGCTGGAGTTCAGCTTCCTGCTCTCCATTCCCACCATGATCGCCGCCACCGTCTGGGACCTGAAAAAAGAGGTCTTCCCCAGCACCGGCGCGGCGCACGTGGCCATGAACGCCAACAACTGGATCGTGCTCGCCATCGGCTTCGTGGTCTCGTTCATCGTGGCCTGGGGCGTGGTGGAGTGGTTCCTCTTCTGGGTGCGCAAGCATGGCTTCACCATCTTCGCCATCTACCGCATCCTGCTGGGCGGCGCGCTGCTGCTGTGGGGGGCGAAGTACATCGGGGGATGATTGGCGCTGGAAGAACGGTATGGTGCGATGAAGGATTCTCGGAGATTCTTGTGCAGGCTTTGACTGGTAGGACAGAAGCCGCAGGTAGGGTTGGTAGGCCGGGGATTTATCCCCGGCAATCCGAGGACCTTATGAGGAAGCGGGCTTTAGCCCCTGAGGTATGCTTTTCGTCTCTCTCATAGTCGCTAAAAGCCGCTCAATTCTGCCGGCATTACATCAATTTGCTCAGGAAAACGCGTGTGTACGAAAGCATAATCCCGCAACCCCCTCCGTTCGGGATTGGCCGCAATATAGGCAAGTTGATTGCAGAAATCCAGACCATCGCGAATTCTGTGCTCGTGAAATCCGGCCTGCCAGACTTCTCCCGCAAATTGCGTCCGAACCTCATGAGAGAACCCTCCCTTGATGCACTGAGCGCAACGCTCGATGGTCTGACTGGAGCATGGAGTCAGCAAGACATGAAGATGCTCTGGCATAATGGCAAAACCATGCAGCTTGTAACGTCCTTGATCGCGATAGTGAAAGAGCATTCTAACCAGCAGTTCCGCATTTGCGGTCCGGACAAAGAGCGCACGCCGTTGATAGGTCGTCGTGGTAAGCGCGTAAGTGTTCATGGCTGATCGAGAAAAGCATACCTCAGGGGCTGAAGCCCCGTCGATTTGGCTAACCGTTTTGTGCCAGGGCTGAAGCCCTGGCCTACCAGTTCTTGCCTTTCAGCAATACTCTTTCAACGCCACACTTTTTCTCGGACCGGATTGGACCAGGAACTACCCCCTGGGGGTCCACAGCAAGGTTCCTCCTGTCCACTTTTGCTCAAATTTCGCCTCCCCGGCTGGGATAATGGAGACAGCTCTGGGACTCTTCGTCCGCTTCTTCAGCACGCTCGCGGCAGGTTCCCGGAGCGGCACGCGAGGCGGAGCGCCCACGCTATGAAACCTATTCGCATTGTCCTATCGCCGACGCGCAGCCGCCCCATGAACATCTTTCTGGGGACGGTGCTGGTGCTGGCCGCGCTTCTTCTCCTGCTCGCGCTGGCCACCTATTCCTCCTCGGACCCCTCATGGAACACGGCCAGCAGCCTGGCCAAGCCGCACAACTGGGCAGGCCTGTTTGGCGCATGGCTCGGCGACCTGCTGCTGCAAGGCCTGGGTGTTTCGGCCTTCTTCCTGCCCCTCTGGCTGGGCGGGCTCGGGTGGACGTGGATGCGTTCGCGTCCCGGCGGCTCGGCGTGGCTGCGCTGGATGGGCACCATCTTGTCGCTCGCCTTTGTTCCCGCGCTTTTCGGGCTGCTGCCCTGGCGCTGGCTTTGGCTGGGCGCGCTGCCGGTTGAAGGCGTCGTGGGCAAGCTCATGGCCGGGCTGCTCGTAACCTATTTCAACATCCAGGGCGCATGGCTGGTGGCCGGAGTGCTGGCCGCCGCGGGCCTCTACTTTGCCTCGGCCGTCAGCTTCTGGGTCATCAAGGAGGGCGTCGGCAACCGCTGGCTGCAGGCCGGCCGCTTGCACGACCGCTGGCGCAGTTGGCGCGAGGAGCGCGCAGAACTCAAGGAAGAGCGTCTCGCCAGGCGCGAGTTGGAGAATCTGCCGGAGGCGGACGAGCCGCTCATTCCCGGCATCCTGCCAGAAGCGGATTTTGAAGAGGTCGAGGAGCGTCCCGGCTTCTTTGCGCGCCTCTTCCACCGCCGCCGCGCGCCGCAGATCGACCCGCAAGACATTCCCGCCTTCCAGCGCGCAATTCCGTCAGTTGCAGATGCCGATCAGGACGAAGCGCGCAAGCCCAGCATCTGGGAGCGCAGCGCCGTGACGCCTGTTCCGGCGCCGCCCGCGCCAATTCCCGTCACATCCAGCGCGTCGCCTGTGACATCTGCTCCTGCGAGACCGCAGCTTGTAGAGCCTCGGCCCATCGATGCGCGCCCCGGCGTCACCCGCTTTGAGCCCTTCGCCGCGCGGCCCGCCTTTCAGCCAGCCGGCACAGCCGCTCCGGCTCCAACTCCGGTACCGGCGCCCGCAGCCGCCCCAGCCGCTCCGCCCAGCCGGGAGATCGCCATTCACGAGCGTGCCGACGCCGAGCTGCACACGGCTCCCGTCGCGCCCAAGCAGGTCAGCGGCTTCAAGCTGCCGCCCACCACGCTGCTCACCCCCAGCGAAGGCCCTCAGGCCATCCGCGAGGACGAACTGCGCGAAGAAGCCAAGGTGCTGGTCGAAAAATGCGCCGAGTTCGATGTGCGCGGCCAGGTCGTCCAGATCAACCCCGGACCGATGGTGACCACCTACGAGTTCAAGCCCGAGGCGGGCGTGAAATACTCGCGCGTCACAGGCCTCGCCGACGACCTCTGCCTGGCCATGCGCGCCGAAAGCATCCTCATCGAGCGCATCCCCGGCAAGAACACCGTCGGCATCCAGGTGCCCAACCGCCATCGCGAGATCATCAACCTGCGCGACTGCCTGGAGGCGGAGGAATTCAACAAGGCCAAGTCGCGGCTGACCATCGCCATGGGCAAGGACATCAACGGCCGCATCCGCATCGCCGATCTGGCCGGAATGCCCCACGTGCTCATCGCTGGCAGCACGGGCTCCGGCAAATCCGTGGCTATCAACGCCATGATCATGAGCCTGCTTTATCGAACCACGCCCGCCCAGGTGCGGCTCATCCTCGTCGACCCCAAGCGTGTTGAGCTGGGCATGTACGAAGGCATTCCGCATCTGTTCACGCCCATCATCACCGAGGCCAAGCTGGCCGCCAACGCCCTGCGCAACGCCGTGCGCGAAATGGAGCGCCGCCTGAAGCTGCTGGCCAGCCGCAGCGTGCGCAACATCGACCATTACAACAAGCTCTTCGAGGGCGCCACGCCTTCGCTCTTCGACGACGAAGACGAGCATCCACTGCCTTACATCGTCATCATCATCGACGAGCTGGCCGATCTGATGATGCTGGACCGCGCCAACGTCGAGGAATCCATCACGCGCCTGGCGCAGATGTCCCGCGCCGTCGGCATTCATCTCGTCCTGGCCACGCAGCGGCCCAGCGTGGACATCATTACCGGCCTCATCAAGGCCAACATCCCCACGCGCATCAGCTTCCGTCTGGCCACCAAGGTCGATTCGCGCACCATCCTCGACACCAACGGCGCTGAATCGCTTCTGGGCCGCGGCGACATGCTCTTTCTGCCGCCCGGAACCAGCCGCCTCATCCGCCTCCACGCGCCCTATGTCACGGAAAAGGAGACCGAAACCGTGGTCGATTTCTGGAAGGCGCAGGGCCAGGCCGAGTACGTCGAAGGCTTCCTGGAATCGCCCAAGGAAGACCGCCCCCAGGTGGACGGCTCCGATCCCAACTCCGACGACAACGACCCCCTGTTCGACGACGCCGTGCGCCTGGTCTTCGAGTTCGGCAAGGCCTCGACTTCGCTGCTTCAGCGCCGCCTGCGCATCGGCTATGGCCGCGCCGCGCATCTCGTCGACCTGATGGAAAACGACGGCCTGATCGGCCCCGCCGACGGCTCCCGGCCCCGCGAGCTGCTGAAAGCCCCCGGCTGGCTGCATGAAGTCGCCACAACCGCCAACGAATAGCAACTGTTTCGGTCCACGCGGCGTTCTTGAGTTTAGAGCATTATCACTGTTGCTCCAGGATTGAATTCGTGGTTTCCCACCCATTTCACAAAGAACGTGAAATGGATGGGGCACGGAGCTTCCTTACACCATCCGTGAAAATGCTATAGCCGTCGCCAGCCTGAATTCGTCCCGAACTCATGCCATTTCCCGCCCCAATCTGCTATCTTCAGGGGTTGCGTCCTTTCACTCCAGGATCGCCTGCGCTGCCGCGCCCTGAGGATAATCTTTTTCATGCCTGATCTGTCCCGCCGTTTGCCACCGCCTGCCTACCGCTGGGTTGTACTCGTTCTCGTAAGCCTGGCCATGTTCGGCAACTACTACGTTTACGACTGCATCGCTCCCATCGCCGACCTGCTCAGCAAACAGCTTGGCTTCTCCGACTCCAATATCGGGCTGCTCCAGGCCATCTACAGCTTCCCGAATCTGATCATGGTTCTGATCGGCGGTTATCTTGTGGACCGCATCGGCGCGCGCAAGGCAATCTTCCTGTTTGGAACGACCTGCCTGCTGGGAGCAGTCGTCACCGTTCTCTCCGGCCATTTGTTCCTGATGGCCGCTGGACGCCTGATCTTCGGCATCGGCGCGGAATCCCTGATTGTCGCCGTAACCACCGCCATCGCCAAATGGTTCCGCGGCAAGGAGCTGAGCTTCGCCTTCGGCATCAACCTGATGATTGCGCGCGCCGGCACCTTGATGGCGCAGCGGTCGCCCACATGGGCCAGGTTTGCTTACTCCAGTTGGCGCACACCGCTGTTGATCTCCGTAGCCTTCGCCACCCTTTGCGTGATCGGGGCGCTGATTTACTGGGTGATGGAGGCCTACGCGGAGAAAAACTATGAACTTGGGGCAGCCGGGCCAACCGACAAGGTCGTCTTCAACGATCTATTCCACTTTGGAGCGTCTTTCTGGTACATCGTGGCGTTGTGCGTGGTCTTCTATTCGGCGATCTTTCCCTTTGAAACCTTTGCCTACAAATTCTTCATGGATGCGCACGGCACGACCCGCGAGATGGCGGGAACGATTATTGGCAATCTCACAATTTCCACCATGGTCGGTACGCCGCTGCTCGGCCTGTTTGTTGACAAGGTCGGCAAGCGCGCCCTGCTGATGATGATAGGCTCGGTGCTGCTGGTACCCGTCTACCTGATGATGGCTTTCAGTCATAGCCAGGTTTCGCTCTATCTCCCGATGACGATGATGGGCGTTGCCTTCTCGCTGGTTCCGGCGGTGATCTGGCCCTCGGTGGCCTACATCGTGCCGCAGAACAAGCTGGGCACGGCCTACGGACTGATGACCGTGGTTCAGAACATGGGCTTCTTCGGCTTTAACCTGGCCATCGGCTGGGCCAACGACCACGGCAACGCAAGCGCCGCCAATCCCGGCGGCTATCACATGGGGATGTGGATCTTCTCCATTCTGGGCCTGCTGGGAATGCTCTTTGCTTTCCTGCTGCGGCAAAGAGAACTCGGCTCGCACGGGCATGGCCTGGAGACGATTACCGCCGGCAACAGCTAGAGTCACTGTCAACATAATTGTGTACATCGTGTTCGTGCTTTCCCAGGTCCCAAAATCGGGACCTGGGGCACCCATCGTTGGTACAACTTCAAGCTGTCAGAGCTCTAGAACCTTGTTGAGCGGGCGCGGAACACGGTTTCGCACCACAGCATCGCAACACGAAGACCCGGCAGCTTCAAAACAGCCGCCGGGTCTTTGAGCAAGTAAGCCTGTTTCATCTTTCCTTTTTGGGCTGAGGCGGTTATCGTCAATAATCGAGTTCAGCCGCGGTTTACTGCGCAACCTGCATCCGCGGCCAAGCGGGCAACCAGACGATGAAGTTCACGGGATTTCCCACCGCTGCTGATGTGGAACGATGGCCTCGGGCTGTTCGTGGCTTGCTGGGCTGCGCCGCCGGCTGTTTAGCTCTGATGCTGCCCCATGCGATCGTACCGTCGCGCGGCTTTTTGGCGGCGATTGCATTTCCAGCCATCATCCTGAGCGTATGGTTTCTGGGGATGTGGGGCGGTGTGTTCTGCGCGCTTTCCGAAGCAGTTCTCGTCAACTTGCTCGTGGTCAAGATTCAGGCGCCACTCTCTGACCAAGACGTGCCCCAGGGAATGATGCTGACGATATTCTTTGTGTTCTCTATTTTTTTCGGCTGGGTGATTCGGCGCCTGGCGCAACAGCACACTCAATTGAAGACCCATGAGCTGGAAAAGGGTTTGATCCTGGCCCAAGCGGAGCGCCAGGTGGCAGAGGCGCGCACGCGCATCAGCGAGGCGCTGCGGGAACACGACAAGATGCTGCAGATTGCGCTCGATGGCAACGGCATTGGATTGTGGGTGCTGGATTTCGAGCAAGGCACAACGCAATGGTCCGACGTGATGTTCCGCATTGCCGGCCGCGAACCCGGCAGCGTCACTCCTTCAGCAGAACTCTGGCAGAGCTGGCTTCATCCGGAGGACGTGGAAGGCGTAAGCGAAGCACTGGCGCGGACGCGCGAGGGCGGACAGCATTACCACCAGCAATATCGCCTTCTTTGGCCGGACGGATCGGTGCGCTGGCTGGAGTCGCAGGCCAAATACCTGTGCAACAGCGACGGCCGGGTGGTGCGCGTGGTGGGCGTGCTGGCTGACGTAACTCAGCGCAAGCTGACCGAAGAGGCGATGCTGCGGACGGAAAAGCTGGCCGTTGCCGGACGGATGGCGGCCTCGGTTGCGCACGAGATCAATAACCCGCTGGAGGCGGTGGAAAATTTGCTCTACCTGATTTCCACGGCCGAGACCACCGAGACCTCACAGTCCTATGCCCGCATAGCGCTCGACGAACTGACGCGCATCTCGCTGGTTACCCAGCAGACGCTGAAGTTTCATCGCCAGTCAGGCGCGCCGGCTCTCACCAAGCTCTCGGAGGTTGTATCTGTGGTGCTTGCGCTCTTCGCCCCCAAGCTGCGAACCGGCGGGATCGCGACCGAGATACGGGTGACGGATGAGGAAGGGGTCGAGTGCATGCCCAGCGAGACGCATCATATCTTCGCGAACCTGGTGTCAAACGCCATTGATGCCATGCCGCGGGGCGGACGCCTCGTGATCCGGGTGCGGCCCTCGTGCGACTGGCGAGACGGCAAGACGCATGGAATGCGGGTGACGATGGCCGATACGGGCATGGGGATGAACCTGGCGACGATGCGGCGCAGCCTTGAACCGTTTTTCACCACCAAGACAGAGACCGGAACCGGGCTCGGCTTGTGGGTTGTGGCGCAATTGACGGAACGGCGCCACGGCGATGTGCGGGTGCGGAGCGCGCAGCGCGCCGGAGCCAGCGGGACCGCATTCTCCGTCTTCCTGCCCATTGGAGATGCGCCGGTCTCTGACCGTTCCAGTAACTCCTAGAGTGCGCCGCTGATGCCATACGAGTCCAGCACGTCCGGCAGCGTCACGACGCCCAGCAGCTTGTGAATATGTCCGATCCGACGCGATTCGAGAGCCGCGCGAGCTGCCTTTTCAGATGGATTTACTGGGCCCTCAGATGCCATAAAAAAACAGCTTACGCGGAAGGTTCTTCTCTACTCCGGAAAGATCAGGCCACTAGCGAGGCGGAAAGATGCACCCCGAGCGCGTGCATTACCTTGAGCGCCGTTCCCAACTCCGGATTTCCAGCATCGCTCAACGCGCGATAGAGCGCCTCGCGGGCAATGCCGCTTTCGCGTGACAACTGCGCCATTCCACCACGCGCACGCGCCACCGCCCCCAGCGCCTTGGCAATGATTCGCGGGTCGTCGCTCTCCAGCGCCTCGGTCAGATAGGCAGAAATGGTCTCTTTATCGGTAAGAAACTCGGCCGCATCGTAAGGCATCGTTTCGATTGCCATATTTTCACCCCGCTTCTTTCAGCGAACCGGCAAGCGTCTTGGCTCGCCTAATGTCGTTCTCCTGTGTGCTCTTGTCTCCGCCGCACAACAAAACGATCACAATCTCGCCACGCTGAATGTAATAAACGCGATAGCCCGGCCCGAAATCGATCTTCATCTCCACCACGCCCGCGCCCACGGCCCGTGTGTTGCCTGGATTTCCATCCTCAAGCCGGTCAATGCGCGCCAGAATCTTCGCGCGCCCTTGCCGGTCTTTGAGCGCAATCAGCCAGGCGGCGAATTCGTTGGTGCGAAGGATTTGCACGTTGGCCAATCGCTCCCGACCTGACCCAATCGTAACCTGAAGGTTACATATTGGCAAGCACTACCTGAACAGAATGATGGGCGGAAATCTGGGCTGCTTTCCGTTTTGCCTATCGCCGCGGCTCCATGTTATAGAGGAAATAGGCCCGCAATTCCAGGTATGGTCCGTGGAAGTCACTGGGCAGCGGCGGGTAATTCGAGCCGGTCAGAGCGCCCCAGGCCGCGCGGTCCAGAGCCACGTCGCCGGAACGGCCTTCCAGAATCACGCTGCCGTCCATCAGCCGCCCGTTGGGCAGAACCTTGAAGCGGATCGCCACCACGCCCGATTTGTTGATTGGCGGATTGACCTCGTCGGGAATCAGCGGGTCCCAGGTTCGCTGCGTCTCGCGGTGCCAGCGCTGCAGCCAGCCGTTGAAGTCCACGCCCTGGGTGTCGGAGAGAACCTGCACGCCGCCCGTTCCCGCGCCGGGATGCATCGACAGCCCGCCTCCGGAAGGCATGCTGCCAAAGCCCGATCCGCGGTTGTGGGCAGCGCCTTTCATGGCGTCGCGCAACTGGTCGGCGGGATTCTGCGAACCCATGGCGAAGTTGGGATGAGCAGGTACAGCCGCCGGATGGGGCGCTTCAAGCTGCCCCTGCTCCCTGGGCGGAATCGGTGGCGGCACCGGAGCTGCTGGCGCGGCAGCCTGCTGCGCGGGCGCCGGAGCCGGCTGCGGCGCAGGCGGAGTCTCCCGCTTCATCGTCTCCAGCGTTTGCTTGTCGATGACGACCGGCTTTTGCAGAGCCGGCTTGGCCTCTGTTTTGGGCTGCCATTTCGGCGAATCCAGATAGGTAAAATCCTTGTGCTGCTGAAGCGCGCTGGTCGAATCGACTACCCGCGGCACTTTGAAAACGTATGTGGGAATCCAGGTGACGGCGGAGAGCACGACCAAGTGGATGAGAATGGCCAGCCAGACTCCCTCGCGGAGGCGCGACCAGCGCCGCTCATCCTCGAGGTCGTTGATCATCTGCAGCAGCTCGTGGGTGTCGTAGTCTACCCAGCGCGAACCGCGAACCACAGGGGCGGCGGGCTCGGCCGCGCGCACCTCTTCGCCCAGAGCCGGAGCGCCCGGATCCTGGCCGGTATCTGCTGGCCTCTTGGGCTCGTTCAAATTAGTTGGCGCTTCGTCGGTGGGCATTCGTTCCGCAGGAGCCTTCCCGGGCGCTCGCGCACCCTGCCGCTCCGTTTCAAATCCTTTCTGTCTATTCTCTCATCCCAGCTTGAGCAAAACCAGGAAGGAGGTAGCCCGGAGCCACATAACTCAAGTCGACGCGACCAATAGGAAGCGGCGGCCCTGAACCCGGTTGAAGAGGAGATTGTATTCCTGGTTTTGCCTGAAATTCGTGCCCATCGCCGCGGCCCTTACAATGGTCTCTTAGAGTAAGACGGAATTGCGGGCGGAAGGGAACCCTGTTTGAAGTCGCTTTTTATTAGATTGATGGCCAAATGGAAGCTCGTAGCCCTGTTTCTCGCCAAGTTTGGCATTTGGGGCGTGGGTGGGGCCGCCCTGCTGGACTCATCCACTATCCCCATTCCGATGGACGCGCTTCTGGCCGTCTATGTGTGGAACGACAAGGGCCATTTCTGGGTATATTGCCTGCTGGCCGCGATAGGATCGGCGATTGGCGGCCTGCTGCCTTATGGGCTGGGACGCGCGGGCGGCGAGCTTTTCCTGCTCAAGCACGTCAACCGCAAGCGCTTCGAGCGGATGCGCACACGCTTCGAGGAGCAGGAGTTCCTGGCCATGCTGATCCCCTCCATGCTGCCCCCGCCGACGCCCTGGAAGGCTTTCGTCTTTGCCGCCGGCGTTTTCGAGATGCGGGTCGTGCCCTTTATGGCGGCCGTCTTCTGCGGCCGTATGCTGCGCTGGCTGATTCTCTCCATGCTGGTGCTCAAGCTGGGTCCGGGCGCGGTGGGGCTGGTGGCGCACCACGGACTGGCCCTGCTGGCCATCGTAGGCGGCCTGGCGGTCATCGGCTTTGCCTGGTGGTGGATGCGGAAGAAGCGCGCCGGCAAGCTGCTGGAAGATTAATTCATCATTTCAGGACCAAGCCTTTGAACCTGTGTGCCCCGTCCTTTCGGCGAAGAGAGTCGCTTAGGATGGGGCATGGGACAACTATTGCTCACGATGTGGGTTGTAGCTTGTAGTTGGATGCGTGGCAGTCCGAGCCAGTACCGGAAGAAGATTCCTGGCCGCAGTCAATCGCCACTCTACAAAAAGACGATCTGGAGGAAGCAATGAAGAAGGTTCTTATTGCAATTCTGCTCTTGCTGCCCGCGCTGGCCTGCGCAGAGAAAACGCCCGCGCCAAACCCGGCGGAATACACAGTTACCATTCATGTGCAGTCTTCGCGCCTTATTCAGACGTACAATCAGGCCCCTACACTGCAGCATCTGGAAGTCATCATTGACGGGAAGAAGTACGAGTTGGAATGCCCAGGCAGTTTTGTGCTTTCGGTGGGCGACTACAAGGCGAGGATATTGCAAGACAAGATCGCCCCAAACCATGAGTACACGCGGCAATATGAGCTTCTATTTGCGAATGGAAGTACGCGCAAATACGCCGTTATAGGCGAATCGGAATAAACATTTCCGGTAGGCGCGAAATTGAGGAACTCTGGATTCCCAACTTTGCCGCGTTTTTGTCTATGCGGCCAGGTTGGGAATCCAGGAAGCTACTTTTCAGCCAATACTTGCCGCGCCTGCGCCGCGCTCGTCCGCCGCACCAGCACCGGAAGCCCGAAGGCCAGCCCGGCCACAAGGGCCGTGGAAACCAGATCATTGCGATAGAACGGCAGGCCGGCCAAATAGCAGACGCCCAGCCCGCCCAGCGTGTGCGAATACCCCCAGCCGCCCATCCACACCGCATAGTTTGAAACCACGAAAAATGAGGTCGGCCCCAGCAGCGCGCCAGCCGCCACGCGCACAAAGGTCGTCCGCGCCCGCAGCAGAATCCATCCCAGCGCCATAGCCATCAGATACCAGGCCCAGGTGGCCAGATAGCTCTGCAACATGAAGCTGTAGTGGTAGACCGCAGTGGTGAGGAAGTAGTCGGTAGCCATGAGCGCCGCCAGCGGAGCCAGCATCTCGCGCCACGGCCGCCGCGCTCCAAAGTAAAGCAGAGCGCCGCCCACAGCAGTAAAGTTCCACAACCCGGCATGGGGCAGAAAACGGCTCAATACGGCAACCAGCAGCAGCAGATAAGCGGGCATGAACACCTCGAATTCCAGATTTTTTGCGCCAGTTCGCGAAATAGGGACACTCCCCGGCAAGCCAACCGGCTCATTTCATTCTGCGGTCCACGCGCCGCTGGGTCAACTCTCCCCTTGACGCAGTGAACATTTCTTTTCATCGCGGGCAGGCTTACCGCTGCTCCCGGCCGTTCATCACTTCGCCTGCGTCGTCGCGGCCATCCACGATGTAGACCCAGCCGCCCAAGGGCGAACGGTTCTGGCGTTTGCCCGCGTCCAGGGCTGAGCCCAGGAATGGGTAGTGGAAGCGCAGATCAGAGAACTCGACTGTCGTCCACACGCGGTTGGGAGCCAACTGCGGCGGGGCCAGGCCAGGCACCGCAACGGGCCCCACGTCGCGCACCACGGCCCATGTGCCCCAGTCCAGATAAACCTGGCCCAGAAATGTGCGTTTGGCGGCCTCGGTCGCAGCGGTTACGGGCGGCTTGTAGATCACGTTCTGAAGCGGGTCGCTAGCGATCTCCCCGGTGCGCGTGTTGATCTCGGCGGTCTGATAGAACGCATCGGTCTCCAGAATCGCGTGCCAGCGGAAGGGATTGACGGGGTAGGGTTCCAGGGCCATGCGCGTCACCGGAGCCGTGGCGATCTGCGTGTTCTCGACGAGCGCCCGCGCATGCCCCTGCTCCGCCCAGCGCCAGCCCCACAGCAGCACCATCCCGGCAAGCGCGAAGATTGCCCATCCCCGGCCGCGAAATTTTTCTTTCTTCGCGCCGATCTCGCCGCCGATGAGGCCGAAGAGCCACGGAATCACCAGCGCCGCGCCAAGCAGCGCCCACAGAACCGGCTCGGCGATGAAGACAAGATTGCCCGAGTACCAGTGCGCGTTGAAGGGGTAAAAGGGACGCAGGCCGTAGTTGTTCGTCCAGTCCAGCATCAGATGACTGAGCGCAGCGAGAATCGCCGTCAAATAGAGCCAGCCCCAGCGGACCGGCAACTGAGCCGTGGGCGCTTTTGTGTTTTGGTCGAGCGCAGTGGCTCTTCGAGCGCGCCGCGCCCGTACCCAGCGGTCCAGCAGCCAAACCACCCCCACAGCCACAGCCGCCAATACCGGCACGGCGATAAAGGTGTGCGTAATGCCGCGGTGGTGCTTCAATTCCTCGACTGGCCCGGCAAATCCCCAAAATACGTCGAAATCGGCGGCCTCGGCGACCAGCACGGCAGCCAGCGTGGCGTATCTGGTCTTGCGGTTCAAGCCCGCGCGGCCGATGCAGGCTCCGGTAAGCAAGTGGGTAATGGGTTCCATAGCGTCTGCCAACCATACTATCCTGCTCCGCTGCACCCTATAATTCTCCCCATGGGTGATACGACCAATCCAGCCTCAACTCCGGCCGAGCGCGCCGAGCAATTGCGCGCCGAACTGCGCCGCCACGAGCATCTTTACTACGTCCTTGACGCGCCGGAAATCACGGACGCCGCCTACGACGCGCTGACGAATGAGTTGAAGCGGATCGAGGCCGAGCACGCGGAACTGGTCACCCCCGACTCGCCTACACAGCGGGTGGGCGGCAAGCCGGCCGAGGGCTTCAAGAAGGTCGCACACTCCCGGCCGATGCTCAGCCTGGACAACGTCTATTCCTTCGAAGAGCTGGCCGCATGGGAGGCGCGCTGCCGCGAACTGGCGGGCGATCTGCCGGTCAAGTACGAAGCCGAACTGAAGCTGGACGGCCTGAGCGCGGCGCTGCGCTATGAGCCGACAGCGGACGGCGGCGCGCGTCTGACCACCGGCATTACGCGCGGCGACGGCCAGACCGGCGAGGACGTGACCTCCAACATCCGCACCATCCGCAGCGTGCCGCTCAGCATTCCGGCGGAACGGCTGAAAAAGGCAGGGCTTCCACCAGAATTTGAAGTGCGCGGCGAGACGGTCATGCCCGCGGCCGCGTTTCTTCGCTTGAACGAGGAGCGCGAACAACTGGGCCAGGCGCTGGCCGTCAATCCCCGCAACGCCGCCGCGGGAACGCTGCGCACGCTGGAGCCTGCCATTGTTGCCAACCGGCGGCTGGATTTCTACGCTTACTTTCTGCTCATCGAGGGCGACTATTGGCCGCAGGGCCAGCAGGCGACCCTCGATGCGCTGGCTGCTCTCGGCTTCCGCGTCAATCCTCGCCGCAAGCTGGTCTCGTCGATCGAGGAGATGACAGCCTTCATCGACGCCGCCGAGGCCGCGCGCGACCATCTCGGATACGATATCGACGGCGTGGTTTTCAAGGTGGACGCGCACGCCACGCAGCAGCGGCTGGGCTCGACCGGCCGCGCCCCGCGCTGGGCCATCGCCTACAAATTCACGGCCAAGTCGGGCATCACGCAGGTCAACGCCATTACCGTGCAGGTGGGCCGCACCGGCAAGCTGACCCCGGTGGCTGAGCTGACTCCGGTCTTCATCGGCGGCACCACCGTCAGCCGCGCCACGCTGCACAACGCCGACTTCATCGAGCGCCTGGGCCTGCACATCGGCGACTGGGTAAAGGTCGAGCGCGGCGGCGACGTGATTCCCAAGGTCGTCGAAGTGCTCGACGACGCCGAACACAAGCGCGGGAACGAGGCTTTTGTTTTTCCAACGGAATGCCCGGAGTGCAAGAGCGCCGTTGTGCGCGCCGAGGGCGAAGTGGATTTTCGCTGCGTAAACGCGGACTGCCCGGCCAAGCTGCGCGAGAGCCTGCTGCACTTTGCCTCGCGCGGAGTGATGAACATCGAAGGGCTGGGCGAGGCGGTGGTGCAGCAACTGCTGGACCGGAAGCTGGTGCAGAGTGTCGCCGACCTCTACAGCCTGAAAAAATGGGATCTGCTCGCGCTGGACCGCTTTGCGGAAAAGTCGGCGGATTCGCTGCTCGAAGAGATCGAAGATTCCAGAAAAGCCGGGCTGGCTCGCGTGCTGATGGGTTTGGGAATCCGGTTTGTTGGGGAAAGAACAGCGGAGTTGCTGGCAGAGGAGTTCGGGTCCATGGAAGCGCTGCAAGCGGCTACTCCGGAAGAGCTGGAGCGCGTGGAGGAGGTCGGCCCGCGCATTGCGCAATCCATTGTGGAGTTTTTCGCGGACATAGAGAACCGCGATCTGGTGAAGCGGCTGGAGAATGCCGGCCTAGACATGACGGCGGAAAAGCGGCAGCGCTCGACGCAGTTGGCGGGACTGACCTTTGTGCTCACCGGCACGCTGCCCACGCTCACGCGCGACGAGGCCAAACGGAAGATCGAGGCGGCGGGCGGGAAGGCCGTTGGCTCCGTCAGCAAAAAAACAAGCTACGTAGTGGCCGGCGCAGATGCAGGCTCAAAGCTCGACAAGGCGCGCGAACTCAAGGTTCCGGTGCTGGATGAGGCAGGGTTGCTAGCGCTGATTGAAGCCGGACCGGCCTTAAATTGAGACTCACCTGATACCTGTGTGAATTGGGCCTTCCGGCTTCCCGCGCGAAATCATTGTCATGTGCATCAGAGCATTTCCACAGTTCTTGTAGGGTTGAATTCGTGGTTTCCCACCCATTTCACAAAGAACGTGAAATGGATGGGGCACGGAGAATGGTACAACTTCAGACAGTCAGAGCCCCTAGTTGAAGCGGCGGCGGGGGGGCGAGGAGGAATGGCGGTCGTTGGCGCGCAATTCGCGTTCGCGCTCGCGTTCCCAGGCCGCGGCGCGCCAGTTGCGCGACGCAAAGCGGGGTGGTTCGTCGTCGACGGGAATGACGGTCTCGTCGGTGCGTGGCCGGGCCGGAGCGGCAACCAGTTCCATCGGCATCCGCAACGGGGGCCGAGCGGGAGCAACTGGAGCAGGCGTTGGGATCAGCCGCGCGCTAGACTCGAACTCGTCAAAAGCGGCGCTTGAGGTCAGGCTGGTGTCAGTATCGGCGGCCTGCTTCAGGAGCTTGTCTTGTGTGTCGCTTGCGGCATCGTCGTTGGCGGCCTGCGGCATACGCGCCGCCAGGGTTCTGGCCATGAAGTCATCCATCAGCTTGTGCAGGCAGGTTTGCCCGCAGAGATGTTTAGCCCCCGGACGCAAACGCTTGCGCGAGCTCCAGCCGCTCACGCGCAGTTCATCATCCTGCTCATAAGCCACAAACCAGTGATTCGTCTGCTTTTTTTCCGCTCCGCAGATGTCACACGATATTGCCTGCCGGATCACCCTGTTTCCTCCCGTCCGCGCAGTCCTTCCATACGCTGGCCGAGTCTTGTGCTGCCTTCTGTCCCGATGCGGCAGAGAACCCTGAAGAGCCGCAAACCGCATAAAAGAACCCAATGGAGAACTCTTGGAGCCTTTCCACATCTATTTCATCGCGCATCCGGCAGAATCGATGAGAAAAAAACAAAAGGAATCCGAAACTGGAGCAAATGCGGACAGCAGGACGCGGAATTGTCCTGAAATGAAACGGGCAGGCAAATTTATGGTGTTTTTCCTGTTGGTGTAGAGTGCGGCGTGGACCGGGAGGTCCACGCCACAGCCGGCCAGGAGGCCGGCGCTACTCATTTTCGGTTAGGTTCTCGGCCGCGCCTCGTTGCAGGGCAAAAGCATTCGCTCGCTCCGGCGAAGTTCGCTGCTTTCGCTACTTGCTTAGCGGCCGCGGCGCGAAGTAACCTTTGCGCGTTCGAACCTGGTAATGCCGGTCGTTGGAATAGAGATAGATGGGACGAAACGCGCCATTTTCCTTGAATTCGGCAGGAGTGTAGGTCAACGCGTACTGGCTGCGCAACTCCTCCTGGATGCTCCGGAAACTGTTGGACATCTCTTCAACCGAAGGCGGGAAGAAAGCCTCTCCTCCGGTCTCCGCAGCCATCTGGGACATCACCTGGTCGCCCTTACCGCGGCTGGGCGTCCAGTTGGTGCTTACGGCGTAGATGATCGTCTCTGCCCGCTGGCACTCCTTGATGGCCTCATCCAGGTAGACGCGGCTCTGGTCGTCGTCGCCGTCGGAGATCAGCACCATGGCCTTGCGCACCGGCTCCTGGCCGCGCGCAATATCCATCAGCTTGTCGCGGCAGGCGGTGTAGACGGCATCGAAGAGCGCCGTGCCGCCGCCGGGGCGCAGACGGTTCACGCCCGTTTCCAGGCCATCGATGTTGTTGGTCCAGTCCTGTGTCAGGTTTGGCGTCACATCGAAGCCCATCACGAAGGCGCGGTCGCTCTTGGCCTTGAGAACCTGCAGCAGAAACTCGGTTGCCGACTGCTGCTCGAACTGAAAGCGGGAGCGAATCGAGGTGCTGGCGTCGATGACGAGGCCCACGCGCAGCGGCAGGTTGATCTGCTGATGGAAGGAGTTCACCCTGGCCGGGGCCCGGCCGTCGTCGAGCAGCGCAAAGTCGCTTTGCCGCAGGTTGGGAATATAGTGCCCGTGCTTGTCGGTCACCGTGAAGATGAGGTTGACCTCATTGACCTTCAGCGGGATGGTGTACGTGCCCGTGTCCGTCTGTTGATCGGCGGGCTGCGCGGCCGGGGCCTGCGCGGGCTGGGCTGCCGGGAACTGCGCAGATGGGGCAGCAGAGGGAGTTGCGGGTTGCTGCGCTTGCAGGGCGGCTGCCGCAAACGCTGCGGCAAAAACAAGTGCTGAAAACTGTCTGGTCATAACTTCCTCATTCTAACAATGACGCCTTGCCTTTTTTCCAGGCCCGCGCCGGTCATTTCCCTGAATGGCTCTGCCCGTCTTCCAATCGGCTTAGAAACGCTTCCAGCTCCGCTGGCAGGGGCGCCTCCAGTTGCAGCAGCTTGCCCGTCACGGGGTGCGCAAACTCGAGCTGCGCGGCGTGCAGGAAGTTTCGTCCCAGCCGGAGCCTTTCCGGCTCCGCCTTCCGCCTTGCCGCCTTGGAGGTTGCGGCCTGCGAGGCCGCCTGGTCGGTCAACTGCCCCGGTCCCCCATAGAGCGTATCGCCCACCACGGGGTTGCCGATCGAGGCCATGTGCACACGGATCTGATGCGTCCGGCCGGTCTCGATGCGCACCCGGACCAGCGTGAACTTGCCGAAGCGATTGCTGAGCCGCCTGACGACCTCGTAGTGCGAGACAGCCGTGCGGGCGTTTTCCAGGGGCCGCGCCGTCATGCGCGTGCGCCGCAACGGGTCGCGGCCCACACTGGCGTTGATGGTGCCTTTGGCGCGCTCCACGCTTCCCTGGACGAGCGCGACGTAGGTCTTCTTGATCCGGTGGCTGGAGAACATCTCCGCCAGGGCCGCATGGGCGCGGTCGTTCTTGGCCACCACAATCAGTCCGCTGGTGTTCTTGTCCAGCCGGTGCACGATGCCCGGCCTCAGGTCGCCGCCGGTCGAGGAAAGCTTTTGGAAGCGGTAGAGCAACGCGTTGACCAGCGTGCCGCGGTTGCGCTCGTCGTCGCTTTGCCCCGCCCCGGCGTGGACCATCATGCCGGCCGGCTTGTTCACCACCGCCAGGTCAGCATCTTCGTAAACCACGTCCAGCGGAATGTCTTCCGGAATGGCTTTGAGCGGCGCGGGGCGCGGCTCGCCGGTAATGTCGATCCTCTCGCCGCCGCGCAGTTTGAGCGAGGCCTTTTCGCGCAGCCCATTGACCAGCACGCCGCCCTGGTCGATGAGCAGTTGCACACGCGAGCGGCTGACGCCCTCAAGCTGCTCGGCCAGAAACTGGTCGAGCCGTTGCCCGCGAGCCTCCGCAGGCACTTCAATCGTACGCAGTTCAGTCATGTGCTGCCTCGTCTTTCACTTCTGCTCCATTGCGTTCCAGCAGCGCCAGCCCGCCGGCCACCACCAGCACCGCGGCTGCCATTTGTGTTCCGTTGAGCGCGCCGCCAGCCGTCCGCAGCGCCAGCAGCACTCCCACGGCCGCTGAGACGCCATAGGCCGGAATGAGAATCGAACCGATGTGGAAAAGAACTGGATGCACGCGATGACACCTGAATAGATTCTAACTTCGCCGTGGCCTTCAGGCAGGAATGGGCAAAGCCTGTATCGGTGCTGACCGCGTGGATGCCTGCGCATACGCTCGCAAAAGGCTTCTCACGCCTCGGGATCGGCGAGCACCCTTCCAGGACGCCGCAACAGGGCGGTCACGGCTTCGGCGGTCATGGGGCGCGCGAAGAGGTAGCCCTGGCCATAGCGGCAACCCAAATGCCGCAACAAACGGTACTGCTCTCGTGTCTCAATGCCCTCGGCCACCACGTTCATCCCCATGACCCTGGCCAGTTCGATGATGGTGCGCACGATCTGCAACGATTGATCGCCCTCGGTCATGCTTTGCACGAAGGAACAGTCGATCTTGAGCATGTCAAAGGGATAGGAATTGAGATGATTGAGGGAGCTGTATCCAGTGCCGAAGTCGTCCATCAGCAGGGAAACGCCCAGCTTGCGCAGGCTGCCCAGCACGTCCAGGGCGGTACGCATATTGAGGATCAGACTGGACTCAGTCATTTCCAGGCCGAGTTGACGGCTGGAAATGCCGGATTTGAAAAGCAATGCCTCCACGTGATCGGCCAACCCCACGCGGGAGAACTGGCGCGCGGAAAGGTTTACACAGACGCGCAGGGAACCTGCGCGGGGATCCTCGTGGCACCAGGTCTGAATCTGGTTACAGGCCTCGGCAAGTCCCCAGTCGCCAATGGGCAGGATCAGCCCGCTTTCTTCGGCCAAGGGAATGAATTCCATGGGGAGGATGAGTCCCCGCTCGGGGTGAGCCCAGCGAATCAGGGCTTCAAGACCGACAATCTTCCGCGTAACCAGATCAATCTCGGGCTGGTAATACAGTACAAACTCGTGCTTCTCAAGGGCGTGGCGCAAATCGTGCCTGGTCGGCCAGCCCTCATGGCTTCTGGGGCCGCGGCGCCGCCGCAACTTGTGCCCGGCAATTGTATTGTGCAATCTGCGCAATTCCAACTGGCAAGAAGCCATATTGGCAAGGTTCTGCAGCATGTGAAGCTGGTCGGGCGTCAACCCCTCCCGTGTTTCGTGAAAGAAAAGGGTCAATGTTCCAAGAATTTTTCTGTCGGTGGAGCGTACCGGAACAGCGGCAAAGGAACCAACGTTGAGTTGCTTGAAGAGGAGGCGTGGTCCCTGGGACTGAGGAAGTTGGGAAATGTCCGGAACCACCACCGGCCCATCCGCCGCGAGCACCATGTCAAAGATGGAGTCCTTGCGGGGCAGTTCGCGAACATGCTGGCCCCAGTATGACTTGACCCATACGCGGCCCTCATCGACAAAAGTGAGCCCTGCCGAAGCTGCCTGGAAGTACTCGGCGGCCAGCCGGGTGATGGTGTCATAGTTTGGTTCCGGCGGGGTATCGAGAATCCCTGTTGCGCTAAGGGCAGCCAGCCGTTCAATTTCCTGCTGGTGATCGAATCTATCCGTTTCAAGCGCTGCGTATGCCATCTTCACTCCGGCCCGCTACGATTCTTCACAGCGTGGTCCCAGCCGGGGGCGGCCAGCCCACCGCGTGCGTTCCTACCGTGCGATGGGCCAAAATTGGCCCTCCAGCCTTTCCGCGCTGAGTTGCTGCGGTTCCGGCCAGCAGAATCACCCGAAAGGACACGTGGTTTACATTTATTCTGAAGCAATCTTACGCAACTACAACCTCCGACGCGCGGCTTCTTTCTCTACGGGTATCCTCCTTGACAAGCCTTCGACGTTAGAACCAAAACACATAGTATTCTACGAAGCGTCAACAAAACCATGTGCGCGGGAGTATTGTTCCACATCACGGCATTTCCCGGTGGAGAACGATTACCAGCGTCAAGAGTGTGCGGCAGTGGAATGCCTGAAAGCGGATTTCCGCAGGCGCTGCGATTCCCAACAAAAAGACCCCCTGGGCGGCAATTCCAGGCCTCTGGCAATGCGGATCGACACGGATGAGCCCTGCCGTCCAAAATTTTGGCGGGGACATGCAACCTTTTTCATGCTCGCGCATCTCATAGAGTAATTAGCAGAGGCTTCCCCGAAACACCACCCACCCAAGAAAGGTATTCACTCCTTCTTGAAGGTTCTTAACGAACCTCTTCTCAAAATCCCCTTGGTTCCCCTCCTTCAATCGCCTCTCGAGCGGGCCTGCCGGAAGGCAGGCCCACATGCTCTTCTGCCGGCGGAAATACGCCATTCAATAGAGAACCACTTTACAATGGAAGCCAGATGCCCTCTTCCTCCACTCCAAGCACTTACCCCAAGCATGAAATCAAGGCGATTGACGCGCTTTTTGAACAGGCGGGCCTCAAGCGCAATCTCCGCGGCAAAGCCGCCGGCGTGACTCGCCGGGTGCGTCTCAAGCACGCGGAACAAGAGGATCTTACCCCGGCCGCGCCCGTCCCCCGCGCCGCTCGGAACGGCGTCGAATGGCTGCCGGCGCCTGCCTGGGAAAAGATGAATTGGCTCTGGCACGGCTTCAGCACCCGCCGGGGAGGCCTCAGCCGGGCTTATTGCGCTGACGGCGCGCCGGGCGAACTGAATCTTGGTTTTACGGCCGAAGACGACCGGGAAACGGTGCTTCAGAATCGCCGGCTCCTGGCCGAGGCGGTCAGTGGAAACGCAGCCACGCCGCTGGTGACGCTCAAGCAGATTCATTCCAATCTCGTGATCCTGGCAAGCGCGGCGGACGCCAGCCGCGAACGGCCCTGGAAAGCTGACGGCCTGATGACCGGCGAACCGGGTCTGCTCATCGGCATTCAAACTGCCGACTGCATCCCGGTGCTGCTGGCCGACCGCAAACGGCACGCGGTGGCCGCCTTCCACGCCGGCTGGCGCGGGACAGTCAAGCGCATCGTCGAAAGCGGCGTGGGCCGCATGAGGCTCCAGTTCGGCTCGCGGCCGGAAGATTTGATTGCCGCCATCGGTCCCGGCATCGGTCCCTGCTGTTTTGCGGTGGGCGACGAAGTGCTTTCCGAATTCGAATCCCAATTCGCCTACGCCAGCGAACTTTTTTGCGAGGTCTACGATTCCGATCCGATCCGCAAAAAATACCCCATGCTTTTTCTCACCCAGCGCGCTCCGGGACACTCGCCCATCGGCCCCAGCCTGCACCTCAATCTGGTGGAGGCCAACCGGCGTCAGTTGCTCTCGGCAGGCCTCAAGCCACGATCAATTCAGATGATAGGCGGCTGCACAAGCTGCCAGCGAGAGCTGTTCTTCTCTCATCGCGCCTCACAGGGCCATACGGGACGCATGTTGAGCGTAATCGGCATCCGGGCGGATGCTGCTTCATTGTGAGATTTCAGAGAGGACGGCTAGAGCGCTTCTTCAGCTCGCATGTCCTTGCAAGCTCCGTGCAAGGCGGCTTTCACTTTTCCCCGGAAGCCGAGACCTGTTGGCAGGAATACCGGCCAAAGTCAATCAGCTGTGGCGCGACCGGAGCATGGCAGTTGGAGAGCCGCTGCAGCTCTCCAACCGCAGATACACGTTGAGATGCCTTTCATTTGATGGTGCGGGACACGGGGAAAACCGCCTTGCAGTCCCTCCTTGTGAGTGTAAGAGTGACCGCCCGCCGCACAGCGCATCAGTGGAAGGCAAGCGCGCTCAGGAGGCTTTGGCCGCCTCTTTGGGGTTGACCAGGTCGCGAAGTTCCTTGGAAGGCTTGAAGTAGGGCACCTTCTTAGCCGGAACCTCGACACGCGCCCCGGTCTTTGGATTGCGTCCGATGCGGGGATTGCGCTGGCGGATGCGGAAGGATCCGAAGCCGCGAATTTCAATTTTGTCTCCGCCCTTGAGGGCTGCTATCACCGAATCAAAGATGGTTTCGACGATAACCTCGCTGTCGCGGCGCGTCACATCGCCCACGCCGGTCACCTTTTCCACCAAGTCTGCCTTTGTCATATCCTCTAGCCTCCGCTCACAGCATAACCGGATTCCGCCCTTACTGGCAGGAAAAAGAAAGCTCTTCCTCTGGATTTTAGCCTTTTCTCTCAATAGTTTGGCAAAGAAGTCCTTGCGCCGGGGATTGTGCAGACCAACTTCGCCGGGCCGCGTTATGATGACAGAGTCTTTCCCTGCGGTTTCCGCCCAGTGGCAGGGGCAGGACGCGGGGAAGGGGCGCTATGATGACAGAGATTTCAAACAGCAACGCCGGGCCGAAGTACAGCATTGTGATTCCGGCCTTCAACGAGAGCGCGCGCCTGCCGGCGACGCTCCACTCGGTGCTGGCCTGCATCCGTGCGCATGGCTGGAATGCCGAAGTCATCGTCGTCAACGACGGCTCAACCGACACGACTGCCGAGGTGGTGCGGACGTTTGCCGCGACAGCGCCCGAAGTGCGTTTGCTGGAGAACCCCGGCAACCGGGGCAAGGGCTACAGTGTGCGCGCCGGGATGCTGGACGCGCGGGGCGCTATGGCGCTGTTCACCGACGCCGACATGTCGGCTTCCATCGGGGAGGCTGAACGGCTATTTGCCGCGATTGAGCAGGGTGCGGAGATCGCCATCGGTTCCCGCTGGCTGGAAAGCGGCCGGCAGACCCAGCGCCAACCGCTCTACCGCCAATTCTTTGGACGCTGCTTCAACGCCGTCACCCGGGCCGTCATGCGCCTGCCCTTCGCGGACACCCAATGCGGCATCAAAGCCTTTACCCGCGAGGCCGCGCAGACCGTCTTCCAGCTTCAGACCATCGAGCGCTGGGGCTTCGATCCGGAGATTCTGTTTATCGCTCTCAAGCGCGGCTTCCGCGTCCGTGAGGTGCCGGTCAGTTGGGCGCACGACGAGCGCACCCACATCAGCTACCTCCGCGACGGTATCAAGATGCTGCAGGAGATCGTCCAAATCCGCTGGAACTCTCTTATCGGGCGCTACAACAGGCCGATAGATGTGTACCCCGGAGGCTGAGGGAAGCGGTAGCAAGCCTCTGGGAATCCGCCACAACCTGATTTGAACAAAGGCAGGTGCCGGATTGCGGCCGCTTTTATTTTGTCGATTGCAGCCATGCCGCATCTGAGTCTTGAATACTGAAGCGTCCGCGGAAAGGAGCGCGGCCAGCGCGTCAGTGTTTCCAGCTCCCCAACCACGCCAAAGCGCGCGCAATCGGACCCAGCGGGGGAGATTGCAGCTCATCAGGCAATTCCGAATGGGACAATTCCTCTTCTGTAAAGAACTCCAGTGCAGGTGGGGCATAGGAGCCGCAAATATCTTCCTGCCAATCCAGGATTTCATTCACTACCGGGTCGCTGCCTTCGCCTCTGGCTGCCCTCTCGAACTCCATAGCCCGTTCTTCCCGCGCGACCCACAGATCCATCAATAATTTAGCCTCTTCCTCCCTTCCTTCGGCCTTTGCCTCCTGGGAGTGTTCCAGCAGGTCTTTAGCTTCCCTGTGGTGGATGCGCGCAATTTCGAGCAGTTCTTCGGCTGGAGAGTTGCCTTGGAATGTGTAGGCTGGCGGTTGATTCTGAGGATTGTCGTTTGACATGCTCTCCTCCTGGCTTGCAAGCATCCATGACGTGCATGAACCGATCTATCTGTCTTGTAATGCCGGATTACCTCCATTATTCCTCAAAACATGGGCATGCGGTGATTTTCTTCTCTCATAGGTGTAAAATTCCGCTCGTGAGCATTGGCCCTGAAGTCGTCCCTTCCTCTGAGAGGCAAGAACACAACTGGCTCCCGCTTGTTGTAGCTGCCGCCGCCGTCCTGTCGATTGCCGCCGTGGTGATTCTGAGCCTGGAGCACAAGAGCGCCCACGGCAAGGGTGCGGCGATGGTTACGCCCATCTCCGCGCCTCTGGACCCCTATGCGGGCAGTCTCCCGCTGACGAGCCTTGCCTTGAGCGAATCCGGGAACCTGACCGGAGGCAAGGTCACCTACCTGGACGGCCACATCGCCAACCAGGGCAACCGCACCGTAACCGCCATCACCGTGCAGGTGCTCTTCCGCGATTTCGTTCATGAAGTTACGCAGAACGAGACCCAGCCGCTCAAGTTCATCCGCATGCGCGATCCGTATGTTGATGTCGAGCCGGTCTCGGCAGCTCCGCTCAAGCCTGGCGGCGAGCAGGATTTCCGCCTGATCTTCGATACGGTCTCGCCCGACTGGGACGGCGCCTATCCGGAGGTCCGCATCCTCCACGTCGAGACGAAGTAGCTCTACAGCTTTACTTCTTCAAAACTTGAGAATAGCGGCGAAGGCCCGGGCCTGAAGGCCTCTCAAATTCACGCTTTTTCAGGGGCCTGAAGGCCCCTGCTCCCTCCGGATTTCCGATCTACAACTGTAGCTTTTTCAGGGGCCTGAAGGCCCCTGCTCCCTCCGGATTTCCGATCTACAACTGTAGTGATAGCCCCGCTTCGCGCCGGATTTACCGGGTAGAAAATACCGTGCCTGGCAAAATTTACACGCCCGGCTCGCCGCAACAGGCGCTACCCCTGCGCTGTCCAGCGCAGCCGCGCTGCGCCAAGTCAAACAATCCAAACAAGCCGGAGTTTTCTTTCCCGCCCCGCCGGGTTTGGCGCGGGTATTGCTCTCTTGTAAGCGAGCAGGTAAGGCTGCTCCCTCCGTGCGACCTTGGCGGAGGAAAAACCCCAGAGGGTGTCCACTTTGATGAAAGCCATTGCACCATCTCGCATCTCGTTCCCCCGCCAGCTTGCTCTTGTTCTGCTGGCATCTGCACTCGCACTCCCCGTTCTTGCGCAACAGGGACAATCGGCCACAACCCCGCAGAGCACTCCCCCGGTAGCGGTCGACCAGCAGCCCTCCCCCCAGCCTCCTCCCGCGGTCTCCTCTCCATCGATCAACACTCCCAGAGAGGGGTTCTGGGGCCGCGTCAATCCCTTTGCGCGCAAGAAATGGGTCAACAACCGGGTGAACCCCCTCAAAGGCCAGCTCAATGAGCTGGATGAAGTCAACGCCAAAAACTCGCGCGACATTCAGGATGTGGACGGCAGGGCACAGGCAGGAATCCGCCGCGCCCAGTCCACCGCCGACGCCGCCAATGAGGCAGCCACTGCCGCGGGCAGCCAGGCCAGAAACGCAGGCAGCCTTGCACAGGGCGCCTCTTCCCATGTGGATCAATTGAATTCAACCGTCACTGGTTTGGATCAATATCGCCAGTCGAATGAGGTCGAAATAGCGTTTCATGGGGGGCAGTCGATCCTGTCGGCAGCCGCCCGCAAGCAACTGGATGAGTTGGCTGCCAACCTGACCGGACATATGGGGTACATCCTCGAGATCGAGGGACATTCTCCCCAGACTGGCGCAGCAGGCATCCAGAACTCTGGGCGGCTGGCCGATGCGGTCAAGCGCTACCTCGTCACGGAGCATCAGATTCCCGTCTACCGTTTGCACTCCGTAGCCCTCGGCAATGCCTCCACCGCAGGGAATGAAGATGCCCGGCCCGCAAGGGTCAGCAGCGTGCATGTCCGGCTGATGGAAAACAGTTTGGCGGCCCGGGAAGTCGCCCCCCCTAATGGCGTGGCTTCCTCGATCGGTGCGGAGCGACCCTGAAAAGTTGCAAGCCTCTCCCCCGAGGCTCCCTCCGCCCGGCGGCTCCCCCGCCGTTGGCCGCCAATCAAGCTCTCCTAATCAGAGAGAACCAAGGCAACCTGGCCCCCGTTAATGACGGGGGCCGTTTTTGGGCTACCGCCTCGGCAAAGATTACATCTGAAGATGTTTGGGAAAAAGTGGTCCCCCACCGGCTAGAATCATGCCAGTATGAACCCAAACAACGCTATACCCGATGCCATTCCCGGCGGCAGCCGTTTTCTCCGCGCCTGCCTGCGCCAGCCGGTAGACCGTACGCCCGTCTGGTTCCTCCGCCAGGCCGGCCGCTATATGCAGGAGTACCGCGAGGTCCGCAAGCATCATTCGCTGGTGGAAATCTGCAAGCAGCCGGAACTTGCCGCCGAAGTCACCATCACGGCCGCAGAGAAGCTGGGCGTGGACGCGGCCATCATCTTCGCCGACCTGCTGCTGCCGCTGGAGCCGATGGGCCTCGACTTTGAATTTCTGGAAGGCGAAGGGCCTGTGGTTCACCATCCCGTCCGCACTGCCGAGGACGTTCGCGCCCTGCGCACCGATCGCGCCGACGAACTGGCCTATGTGGCACGCGCCATCGAGAAGGTCGCCGCCCATTTCCGCAACAGCCTCGGCATTATCGGTTTCTGCGGCGCGCCCTACACGCTGGCCAGCTACATGATCGAGGGCGGCGGCTCCAGGGATTTCATCCACACCAAGCAGATGATGTACGCGAAGACCGCGGCCTGGCATCTGCTGCTCGACAAGATTGTCGCGGTCCTCGAAGAGTATTGCCGCCTGCAGGTCGAGGCAGGCGCGGAGGTCATTCAGATCTTCGACAGTTGGGTTGGTTCGCTCGGCCTGACCGACTACCGCGACTACGCCTTCGAGGCCTCCCAACGACTGGTGCGCTCGGTACAGCAACTGGGCGTGCCGGTCATCTACTTTGGTGTAGAGACTACGGGCCTGCTGACACAGATGGCCGCAACCGGCGCGGACGTAATCGGCCTCGACTGGCGGCAGCCGCTGGACGAGGGCTGGCGCGCCGTGGGCCAGGGCCACGCCGTGCAGGGCAACCTCGACCCCATCACGCTCTTTGCCCCGCAGGATGTGCTGGAGAAGCGCGTCAAGGAGATTCTGCGCGCGGCGAACGGCCGCCCAGGCCACATCTTCAACCTCGGCCATGGGATCGTTCCCAGCACGCCGGTCGAGAACGTGCAGGCCGTCGTTCGCATGGTGCATGAGTTTCGGCTGGAGCAGGCAAATGGCTAGGCAGATTGGGTGCCCCACCCTCGCCGCGTTTTTGTTTTTGCGGCCAGGGTGGGATACCTCGACCCCAAACGTGCATTCCGTTTCTCAAGAGGCTCCCAATGTCTAAGCAGGCCGTCCTCCTCCTGGCCCACGGCACTCCCGAGACGGCCGAGCAGATTCCCGAGTACCTGCGCAACGTGGTCGGCGGACGGCCGATGCCGCAGGCCGCCATCGACGAGATTCAGCGCCGCTACGCGCTCATCGGCCACAGCCCACTCACGGAAATCACCCTCGAACAGGGACGGCTTGTGGAAGCGGAGCTGGCTGCCAGCGGTCATCCCGCGCCGGTCTACGTCGCCATGCGAAACTGGCGGCCAACGATTCCCGATGTAATCGGCAAGATGCGCGCCGACGGCGTGACTGAGGCCGCGGTTCTCTGCCTTGCGCCGCAGAATTCGCGCGTCAGCGTGGGCCTTTACCGCCGCGCAGTGGAGGCCGAATCCTCCGGCTTGCGCATCGACTTCACCGGAAGCTGGGCCGAGCATCCGCTGCTGATCGAAGCCTTTGCCGAGCGTCTCTTCCCGGCCTGGACAAATCTCAGCGCAGAGGTGGGCCACGCGGTCCCGGTGCTCTTCACCGCGCACAGCGTTCCTTGCCGCACGGTCGAGGATAGCGCGGGCCAGTCCACCGACCGCTACGCCGAAGAGGCACGGCGCACCGCGGCCCTGGTCGTCGAGCACGTGCCGGAGATTCCGCAGTGGTTCTTTGCCTTCCAGAGCCAGGGGTTTAGCGCGGGAGCCGGTTCCAAAGTGACTTGGCTCGGCCCCACCGTCGAGGAGACCCTAGACGCCATCGCCAACTCGGAGGTTCACACGCTTCTGCTTCAGCCTGTCGGTTTTCTCTGCGATCACGTCGAGATTCTCTACGACGTGGACATTCACTTCCATGAGTATGCCGCCAAATGCGGTCTGCGACTGGAGCGGCCGGAGTCGTTGAATGCCTCCGCCACCCTGGCGAGAGCGATTGCGGATATGGCAAGGCAGGGACTGGCGCGGCTCAGCAGCCGCTGAGAATCTCATGCAGAACAAAGCCGAAGAGGGACTTCGAAATACGGCTTTTTCGCCTGTGCGGAAATACGCTGGAAAATGCAAAAGGGGACAGGCTGAAGCCTGTCCCCTTTTGATGTGACTTTCCAGTCTTCAGATTTCCATGATGACCGGCATAATCATGGGCCGCCGGCCGGTGTTTTTCTGGACGAAGCGCTTCAGATCGGCGCGGACCTTTTCCTTGACCATGCCGTAGTCGGACCTCTGCTCGGGGTTGAGATCGTTCAGGGTCTTGAGGACGGTTTCGCGGGCTTCGTCGGTGATGTCAGCGCCGCCAAAGCCGCGCATCATCACTTCGGGCTGCTGTTGCAGCTTGCCGGTGCGCTTGTCGATGATCAGCATGGCCAGCACGATGCCGTCTTCCGACAGAATGCGCCGGTCGCGGAGGACCACGTCTTCCACCACGTCGATGGACGAGCCGGAGTCGATGAAGATGCGGCCGGTCGTGACCTTGTCCTTCTTGCGGACGTCGTTCTTGTCCAATTCCACAACGTCGCCGTCTTCAATGACGATGGCGTGCTCGACGGCGCCGGTTTCCATGGCGATCTGAGCGTGCTTGCGCAGGTTTCCATAGTTGCCGTGGACGGGGATGAAGTACTTGGGCCGCACCAGGTTGATGAGCAGGCGCATCTCCTCCTGGCTGCCGTGGCCGCTGACGTGAATCAGGCCATTGGAGCCGTCGTCGTAGATGACGTTGGCGTCGCGGCGATAGAGGTGGTCGATGACGCGGAAGATGCTCTTCTCGTTGCCGGGAATGATGCGGGAGCTGAGAACCACGGTATCGCCGGCGTCGATGCTGACGTTTTTGTGGTTGTCAACGGCGGCGCGGCTGAGGGCGCTCATGGGCTCGCCCTGAGTGCCGCTGATAAGCACCATCAACTGCCCCGGCGAGTAGTCGCGCATCTGGCCGGGATTGATGATGAGCCCCTGGGGAACGTCGATGTAGCCCAGGTCCTGGGCGATCTCAGTGCTTTCCATCATGGAGCGGCCGATGACGGCCACCTTGCGGCCATGGGCCTGAGCCAGATCCAGAGCGATGCGGATGCGGTAAACGGACGAGGAGAAGCAACTGAAGAAGAGCTTCTTTTTGGTGCGCGAAAAAATCTCGTCGAGACGCGGAATGACGGAGATTTCAGAGGGAGTGTAGCCGGCGCGCTCGACGTTGGTCGAATCCTGCAAAAGAGCCAGCACGCCGCGCTTGCCGTAATCGGCGAAGGTGTGCAGGTCAAAGAGCTTACCGTCGAGCGGCGAGAGGTCGATCTTGAAGTCGCCGGTGTGGATGACGACGCCGACCGGGGTTTCGATGGCCAGAGCCACGGCGTCCACCATGGAGTGGGTCACGTGGATCGGCTCGATGGTGAAGGGCCCAATGGTGAACTTTTCCTTGGGCGTGATCTCGACCAGTTCGGTTTCGTCCAGGAGCTGATGCTCCTCGAGGATGCCCTCGACGTAGGCCAGGGTGAACTCGGTGGCGTAGACCGGGACCTTGATTTCGTTCAGAATCCAGGGCAGGCCGCCAATGTGGTCCATGTGGCCGTGGGTGAGGATGATGGCGCGGACATGCGCTTTGTTTTCAACCAGGTAGGTGATGTCGGGGACAACAACATCCACTCCAAGCAACTCCGACTCCGGGAACATCAGCCCGGCGTCGATCACGATAATATCGTCTTCCCAACGGAGCGCGAGGCAGTTCATTCCGAACTCGCCAAGACCGCCCAGGGGGATAATTTTCAGCTTTTTAGTCTGCATCTGTCAGATTTAATGCTATCACCACCTGCGGTGGGGCATATTCCTGCGGCCAACCGCGCCAGAGAGGAGGCGCGGCCCGTTGCGTCGAGCGTGCGGGGCTTCCCTGCCGGGAAATGGACGCTGGCGGGCTGCTGAAGGCTGTAAAGCTCGGTAAGAAACCTCATAAATATCCCACTTTAGGCGCAAAAACAAAGACGCGCCGAAGGTGGGGCGCCCGGATTCATGGCCAGGTGGAGCACCCGAATCAGTGTTCACTCGCCGGGGAAGCGGACGCCGAGGGCGGTGCGGGCGGCTTCAAGCAGGCGGGCCATGGCGAGAATGAGCGCGTGCGGGATCACGGGGCTTTCGCGCAGCCCCTCGCGGATCAACTGGCAGAAGTGGGCGGTTTCATAGTTGAAGCCGCCGGCCTCGAAGGGCTCGTCCAGTTCGATCACGCGGCCGTCGATGTAGCGGATGGTGGCGCGGCGAGGGTTCCACCAGTTGGCGTGGATGGTGACGTAGCCGCGCGGGGCCGAGAGCAGGGCGTCGCCGCGGCTGAGCAGGTCAAGGCCGGTGTGCAACTGGGCCATGCCATGCTCGTGCTCGGACTGGAAGAGCGCCAGCGTGTCAACGCCCGCGGCGCCTACGCGGCCCATGGTCTGCACGCGCTTCAGCTCGCCGAGCCAGTCCAGCGCCAGAAAAGCCTCATAGGGTCCGATGCCCATGATGCCGCCGCCGCCCAGTTCGGGGTAGTGGAGGGGGTGTGTCTGGGAGAGTGTGGCGTCGGCATGGCCGGCGCGGACAAAGCCCACCGGGCCGATGGGGTCGGTTTTGAGGTGTTCGCGGAGCCTCTGGTAGAGCGGGAAGAAAGGGGACTTCATGGCCTCCATGAAGAGGCGGTCGCAGCGGCGGGCGACGGCGAGGACTTCGGCCACCTGGCGCTCGTTCAGGGCAGCAGGCTTTTCGCAGAGCACGTGCTTGCCGGCTTCCAGAGCCTGGATGCAGAGGCTGGCGTGGCTGTCAGGATGAGTGGCGACGTAGATGGCGTCGACGCCGGAGGCCAGGAGAAGGTCCAGCGAGTCAAAGACTTCAGGCACGCCGAAGCGGAGGGCATAGGCTTGAGCGCGCTGGGGGTTGCGGCCCCAGACGGCGGCGAGCGAGGCGCACTGGACGGCGCGCAGCCCCTCGGCAAAGCGGGCGGCGGCATGGCCAGGACCGGCGACGCCCCAGCGGATTGGTCCTGATTCCTCTTTCACTTGCGGAGGTCCCCTTGAGCTAATTTAACGCGCCGCGCGCTTCCCGGTCTCTGAAGTGAGACCTTGCGGCGCGCAAATCTCGCAGGCCTGGAAGATTTTGCCCCTCGGCCTGAAAATGGAAAGAAATTGAGGAGCTCTTGTGCCGATAGTACAACCGCCAATATCGAAAATCGGGGAGCACCCACTCCCGCCGGTTTCGGGCGAATGCCTGTTTGGCTTTCGCAGAGATCTCAACCGAAAACGCGTACGACTGGGTCGATGAATATGCGCAAGGAAATCAGAACGCGCAATGAACCGAAGAGAGTGAAGAAGTGATGCCACCCGAAGAGCCGAAGGCACAAAAGGAACCGGAGAGGGATATAGAACTTCGAAGGAGCCCTCGTCTTCAATGTTTTGGGCATGCCGGCATCCAAATGCTGCCCGCCTATGAGAGGCCGTGCCCAGGCAAGATCATGAACTTGAGCGTGGACGGATGCCTGGTGGCATTGGAGACGTCGCTCGATCTCGTCATGAATGAGGTCGTGGAATTGATCTTCTGCGTCAACCAAATGCCCTTCCACGTGCGCGGGACGGTGAGATCCATTCGATCGGAAACCCTGATAGGCTTTCAATTCTCCCACCTCAGCAATCGAGTTCGAGCGCGGCTAGAGGATCTCATCAAGGAGTTGATCGAGCACCTTGCCAAGCTTCAAAATGGGAGCATTCCGCGCCGTCCCCCGCGGCGCAGACACTGGTTCTGAGGTTCCCGCAGAAGGGCATGGACGGCGTGGCCGGTCGAGGGCGCTCTTCAGGAAGGCCTTGAACCGATTCTGTTTGCTCTAGCGGAGCAGATCTTCCAGCGTCGTGCTCAGGTCGGTTTTTTCGTCGCGATACTTCACGATGACCGGGGCGTAGAGGCTCAGGCCCCAGTGCCGTCCATTGCCTTTGTTGACGGCGCGGGAGCCGGGGACCACCACCGCATTTTCGGGGATGATGAGCGGTAGCTCGCCCGTGGCGCGCAGGATTTCCCCCTTGACCAGATCGAAGACCGGGGTTCCGCGGGTGAGGATGGTTCCGGCGGCCAGAACCGCGCCCTTGCGGACGATGGCGCCCTCGTAGACGCCGCAGTTGCCGCCCACCAGCACGTCGTCTTCGATGACTACCGGGTTGGCGTTTACCGGCTCAAGCACGCCGCCGATCTGCGCCGCGGCGCTCAGATGGACGCGCTTGCCGACCTGGGCGCAGGAACCGACCAGAGCGTGCGAATCGACCATCGTGCCTTCGTCCACCCAGGCTCCGGCGTTGATGTACATGGGCGGCATGCAGACGACGCCGCGGGCCACATAAGCTCCGGCGCGCACTGAAGAGCCGCCGGGAACCACGCGCACGCCATCGGCGGAGGCGAAGTGGCGCACCGGGTAAGTGCTCTTGTCCACGAACGAGAAGCCCGAGGCGGGAAACTCCTCCAGAGCGCCCAGGCGAAAGCCGAGCAGAATGCCCTGCTTGACCCAGGCATTGACGCGCCAGCCGGAAGGGGAGCTGGCGTCAGGCGAGGCGGAGCGGACTTCGCCGCGTTCCAGGGCGGTTCTCAGGGCCAGAAAGGCCGTCATGGCGGATTCGTCCCCGATGGCGTCGGAGCCGGCGGCAAAGGAACACTCAATGGCGTCTTGCAGTTGGGTGATTGTCATTGCAACCTGAGTTTATCAATAGACAGGGAACAGGGATACAGGGACTAGCGAATAGGGACTAGAGAACAGGCTCTCGGGCAAATCCGGGTGGCAATGGCGGTGGCGAGCCTGCGCGGCGCGCTTCAGCCTCAGGCCGCGGGGCCGGAATGCATTCTGGCGCGTTCATGCGCGTTCAGGCGGACCGGCTGCAGGCGGAAGGAGTTTTCACCCAGCGGAATCATTGCCAGCGGGATGGGCGTTCGATCTGTTTTTGCGTGCATATGGCGGGATTCCAACCATGCGCACAGCCGGGGATCGAAGATCTCCGGCGCGTCCTGCCAGAAATCGGGTTTCAGGCCGCACTCAATCTGGAGGTGATCGAGCAGCAACTCGATGCTGGAAATGTCTTTGGGAAAATAGCGGCGGACATTGTTTGCGCCCACATGAAGTCCGGTAACTCCGCGTCCCTTGCTTTGCGTCTTGACCACCATGACGTGCCTGCCGTTCAACAGAAGATGAAGCAAGTCTAAGGAGTCGCATCAAGAATGCGTGGTGGAAACGCATGGAGTAAGCGGCAGGGATTCCGTGCTTGGAACCTACCGGCCGAAAGACCATTTTGGGAAGGGGAAGATCTCTGCGGATGTATAGCCATGCAGAAACGATGGGAAATGTAACCTGTAAAACCAAAGCGGCATCGGAGTTACCGATGCCGCTGACTAACGGCTGAGACGGCAGAAACTGCATTACCGGGCAACCTGTTCTTAATCCGTTTTGCTAAGGTCGCGTGTCGAGATGTCGATACCAAAACACTTTACTGCTTGAAACACGACAGTCTGGTTCCCTTTAACTGTCAGCTCTAAATGGGTCGGAGTTATCCAGTTCATCTCGACTCGTGTGTTTTTTGTCTCATCCGTGTCTGCGGCATCTCCCAACGAAAGCACCTTCTGCGCTACATGCGATGAGCCAGTAGCCTGTGCGAGATAGACAGTAGTGAATGTGCTATCCAGTATTGAGAATCCCCCAGACGAGTCAGTCGTGCATGCTTTTGCGAGTACTTTCCCATCTGGCGATTTGGCTTCTGTGGACCAAACTAAACGCCCTTCTCCGCAAGTAGACTCGATTGAAAGCTCCGCGCGGCAATCGGAAACGGTTGAATGCCCCCATCTGCAACCGGACACGAGAACACAAATCACAACTGTTAAGAGTGAAAACAGCTTCACGCTCCGAGAAGAACAGCGAGTGTCGTCCATTCGCATGTTTGGCCTCATGTTTCCACTTCCCATAATACCTCTACTGATAAAACCAAAGCGGCACCAGAGTTACCGATGCCGCTTTGGTTTATCAGGCTTGAGCCTGTGTTTGCTTCTTGTGTGCGGGAGGGATGCTAATCGTTGTCCATCTGCCGGCTCAAATAGCGCTCGTAGCCAATATCCTTGATCAGGTTGAGTTGCGCTTCGTGCCAGTCGGCGTGATCTTCTTCGTCCTTCAGGTTGGCGGTAAACAGGTCGGCGCTTCCATTGTCGCCTTCGGCCCGAGACAGTTTTACTGCGTCGTTGTAGGACTTGACCGCGCCAAGCTCGGCCTCCAGATCGTTTACCAACTGCTCCTTCACCGTTTTGCCGATATTGAACTTCGTTGGATAACTCAGATTGGGGATGCCGTCGAGGAAGAGAATGCGCTCAATCAGCTTTTCGGCATGCTTCATTTCCACAATCGACAGCTTCTTGGTGTATTTGGCAAGGTTCACGTACTTCCAGTTTTCGCGCATTTCGGCATGAACAAAATACTGGCTGAGCGCCGTCAGCTCTTCGTGCAGAGCCTCATTCAGCGCAGCAATGACTTTGTCGTTTCCCTTCATGTTGTGAAACCTCCAGTACATTCCAAAATTGCGGGACCAAATACTTCCGCATCGCCACCAAGTATAGCCTCAATTTTGCTGGAAAGTCTGCCTGCAAACGCATTGTTTCATCCGGTGGAGGCCGCGGGGCGTTCTGCAGATGAGATGCGCCGCCGGGAAAGAGAAGAGGCAGCCCGGAGTGCGGGCTGCCTCTGTTGCTGCCGAATCCGCAGGTTCGCGGAGTTAAGGCAGATAGTAGCGCAAGCTGGTCCAGACCATGTTGTCGATGCCCTTGGCGCCGATGGCGGGAGTGCCCGCGCCGGACCAGCCTTCGCGAACTGCGTAGCCATACTGCAAGCCCTGGCGCAGACGGCCGCGGTCGCCCTTGTAGAAGTCATACCAGTAGCCGCCGGTGAATTCCTGCACGTCGCGGGTTTGCGCGCCGCAGGAGCCGCCGGGGTAGTAGCCGGTGGAACTGCCGTTGTAGCCGGGGTTGGAGGCGGTGTTGCAGCTTGAGTTGTTCAGCAGGCGCGAGCCATAGCCTACGGCCGCCGCGGAAGGAGCCTTCCACGTGCCGCCCCAAACTCCGCTGGCATTCTGCGCGGCGCTGGGTGCGCCGAGCGTGGTAGCGCCGGCATTCGCGAAATCCGTACGGCCGGCATAGTCGCCGCCGTAGTTCATGTAGATAAAGAGGCGAGGCGTCGGCGTGGCTTCGACGGTCAGCAGGCCGGAGGCGTTGTGGATGGGGGCAAGTTCGCCTGCGGCATCGGCTGTAACGTCGGAGAGCGTGGAGTTGCCGTAGCGGCCCATGCCGGGCCCGAAGAGGCCCTTGGCGCCGAAGGTGAGCTTGTCCTTGATAACCGGAACGCGGAGGCTGCCGCCGATACCGCCCAGGACAATGCTGTTGGAGTAAGAGCCAGCCGTGGTCAGCGCCGGGGCCACGACCGCGCCGGAGACGATGTCCTTTAGGCCGCCGTAGAGGTTGCCATTGGTGGTTTCGCCGGGATAGACGGTCTCGTGGGCAAAGCCTGCGATGCCGAAGAGTTCATAGTGGCCGAAGCCCGGATCGAAAGCGGCCTTGAGGAGCACGTCAGGCGCCTGGTTGAAAGAGAGGTTAGCGATGTTGGCGCAGGAGTTGACCGTCTTGTAGACCGGAACCGCGACGTTGACGGTAACGCCGTTGGCGTCCTTTTCGGCCTCGTTGGTGTAGTTCACGATGGAGGTCGAGGGCGAGCAGGCGCTGATGGCGGCGTTGAAGTTGCCGCCGTTGGCCCCGGCGCTGCCGAGTACAGCGTAGGGCGTGTTGCCAGCCAGGGTAGCGGAGTAGAGAAGCTGTGGGTTTTCAATCGAGATGCCAAAGGCCATCTTGTCGAAGCTCTTGACCACGCGGAGGCCATACTGGCGCGTCCAGACAAAGCCCGGAAGGTAGTTCGGGTCGATGGTCTGCGGAGTGGTGATATCGCCGGGAGCGCTGGGGATGCCAATCTTGCCTTCCGTGGCCAGCGACCACATTTGGCCGCCCGCAACCTTCAGGTGATTGTTGGTCTCGGCCTGGGCGTAGAGTACGCGCTGGCGCAGGACGTAGCTGTTGGACTGGTTGTTGTTGGAGGTGATGCCGGTACCCAGGAAGTCGGCCTCGTAGTAGCCGCGCAGTGTGCCCCAGTTGGTCTTGCCGTCGGCCAGCAGGGTGATGCGCGACTGGCGGGCCGAGCCGAAGAACTCGCTCAGCTTGTAAGCGTCGGCGCCCTCGTAAGGAATGGCACTGAAGGCGGTGGGAATATCGCCGCCGGTGGCCTTGGAGCGCCACACAGTTTCAGCCGCCACAAAGCCGCCGGGCGTGAGGTTGATGCCCTTGTAGCGCAAAACGCTGGGATTGGCGATATCCTTCTTGATCTTGGTCGTCTCATCGGAGATCGTGGTGGCCAGCGAAGCCTCGTTGCCCCTGAGGTCGGTGACGCTCGACTGCAGAGTGGTGACGGCGGCCGCGTTGTCGGTCACGGCCTGCTGCTCGGACGATGCCGCTGCTTGCGCCCTGGCTGCTGAGGCCTGGGCATCGGCTGCCACCTGCTGAGCCTTTTGCAATTGCGCGTCCTTCTCGGCCAGGTTCGTCTTGAGACCGTCGATCTGGCCTTGCAGTTCCTGGCGCAGCGCCTGAATCTGCTCTTCGACCGTCGGCGGAGGAGGCGTCTTGGCCTTCTTCGTTGCAGTGTGTCTTTTCACCGGCGGGTTGGTTGCGCTTGTTTGTCCGTAGGAAGAAACAAGACTGACTGCCAGAATTGCCGCGGCAGCGATTTTGAATCTGAAGTTCATTGGGCCTCTCTTTTTCTCATAAATCGGATTGAATCGTGGCTGCGCTCGCTTGGCAGATCGAGCACCCTCAACTCCCGCATCCCGAAGATCCCCGGCATGAAGCCGAGTCCTGTTTCTACGGGTATGCGCATTGCGCGTCCACGGCCGGAAGAGTGATGCTGCTCAAAAGGAGACATCTCGGCCGCTTTCATTTCCAAGACTCGCAGAAGAAGATGAATATATGACTAATTCATGCATTTTTAATAATCACAGGTCGCGTTCCGGATTCTCCTGTTCCTTGTTATGGTCCGGTATATATATTAACTTTCTCTTAACATCAAAGAGTTGTTGGTTATGAAATGGGCGTGGACAGGATCGATTGTTTATGGACGCGGAGTTGGAGATTGATTCCCGTTCATCGCGTTGTTGTTGCCCGCGCTGAGCAGATTGGCCAGCAGGCGGTAAGATCCAGGCACTAACTCGGGAAGCTGGCGGTAGAGCGCATAGGCAACATAGATATAAGTTCCCTTGCCGGGATGCGTCACCAGCAGGCCGCCGCGTTGCGGGTCCTGGCCGGGGTCGGCGGTCTCGGTCAGCGCCGTGTAACCGGGGTCCCAGCTATCGAGGAAGGAATGGCCGCGCTCCTCAACCCAGCCGTCGAAGTCGGCGGCGGTGATGGCGTTGGGCCAGGTGAGCAGGGGATGGGCCGGGGCGAGCAACTTCACTGGCGCAGCCTCGTCCACCACGCGCTCCGGCATCCGCCCCATCGACAAGGGCAGCGGGGCAGGGAAGTTGGCGCTCTGGTACTGCACAATCAAGCTTCCGCCTAGGCGGACAAACTCGTCGAGCCGGGGCTGAGCCGCGGTCAGCTCGGGACGCGCGGAGTAAGCGCGAATGCCGATGACGATGACGTTCCATGCGGAGAGGTCGCCTGTGGTCAGCTCCGCCGCAGTGAGCAGATGCGGCGCGACGCCCAGGCCTTTGATTGCTTCGGGAACCAAGTCGCCCGTGCCCATCACGTAGCCGATGCGCAGGCCGGGAGCGAGTTTCACGTCGATCTTGCGGGTCTTCAACTGCGCGGGCTTGTAGAGGTTGTAGGGCCGCAGGCCGGGGTAGCCCACGCTCTGCCAGCCGCTTGTGTAATCGTGCGGAGTTAGCGGAGCTGGTGTAGGTGTGTGGCTGTTTGAAGTGGCGTGAACTACGGCGTTGATGCTATATGCGCCAGCCGTCGCGTCATCCGTGGTGACGGAAAAGACCAACGGCTCCGAGTCGCCCGCAGCTGTCAGATGGAAGGCTGCTTCTGCCGGTTGCGACCTCCATCCGGCGGGCAGGTTAAGCGTGACTGTGCCCTCGGCTGCGGCTTGCGCATGAACGGTGACGCGCACCGGGAGAGCCGAGCCGTCGAGCGGCAGGATGCGCGCCTCGGGCTCCATGCGCACGCCGATGGCGGGCGTCACGACCAGCGGCTCGTAGACGCCACCCAGGCCGGAAACGCGCTGCATTGTCTGCACAACTTGCCCCACGCGAATGGGCAGGCCGTCAAAGGTGAACTCCGCCCAGGCCGCCAGCGGATAGGGCGCGAAGGAGCGCAAGCGCAGTTCTGGATGAGCGATGTCGTAGTAGGGCTGCTCGATGGAGGGACGCGTGAAGTAGGGCTGCGTGGGTTCGGCGTTTTCCGGGACTTGCAAGCTCAAGATAGGATCTGCGTCTTTGGCGACTTCTGCTCTTTGGAGAGGATCAGCGTGCTTCCACTGGCCGCCGGTTTGACTTTCAAACCAGATTTTTGCCAAGCGGGTTTCGGACGTGGCCTGAGCGGTGTGGATGCGGACGCGGAAGTCTTCGCCGGGGGTGACGCTGCGCGGAGTCTCATCGGCCGAGCCGCCACGGAATGGGCCGCTGCTTTGCGCGTTGTCGGCTTTGGTGGTGAAGGCGATCAGGTCGAGGCCGAGCAAGTTCTTGAACGCGGCTTGGAACTCGTCGATCTTGCCGTCGAGCGTGAAGAGCAGAGCGGCTTTGGGCTTTGCGTCGAGATTGCTGGCGGCTACGCGCGCGCGCAGATTGAGTGCTTGGCGGTAACCAGATGTAAGCTCGTGTGCGACCTGGAGGTTTGCCTTGCATGGGCACTTTGATTCGACCTGCTTGATTGAGGCGTCGATCTCCCGCAATGTTGCAGCCAGGTCTTTGGGCACGTCAGAGCCAACGAGGCGAGCGAGTGTGGCAACGCTGGTGTCGATGTTGACCTTGCTGTTGTGGAAGAGATCGTCGTTGCTTGAAGTCGTTCCCGGTTTTGCGGCAGCCACCGGCGCTACGGCCCAAAGGTGATAGCTGGTCGTTGCCGGGCCGCTGAGAGTCGGATTCGCGCCGCCGTTCTGCGTCTTCTGCTGGCCCCATCCTTCGCGCGCGATCTGCGTGTAGCTGCGGCCGAGCGCTGGATCGAGTGTGCCCACCGGAATCGTAACGTCGGCGGAAAGCGCTCCCTCGGTCCATTCGCCGGTGATGTAATTCTTGAAGCGCGCCGGAGCCCATTTTCCTGTCGCGTAGTCGAACATCTTTCCGTCTTTGATGGGCGCAAAGGGAACCATCGAGTAGATGGCGAGAGGCTGCCAGGGCTGGAGGCCGTCCTTCAGTTGCTCGGGAAAGACCTTGGGATCGGCGGCAGCCTTGAAGACCTCCTGCGCGATTTCGCCGGAGACCTGGTGGTGGCCGTGGCCGTCGCTGACGCCGCCGACAAAGGTGGAGACGAGGATCTGCGGCCGCTCGCGGCGGACGGCCAGCACGGCGTCGTAGAGGACGCGCTCATGGCTCCATTTGGCGAAGGATTCTTCCTGAGTTTTGGAAAAGCCGAAGTCGGCCTCCGTGCCCCAGAGCTGCTTTGCGCCGTAATACTCGTCAGCCTTGAGCAGTTCGTTGGTGCGGATCAGGCCCAGGGCGTCGTCGGCGTCAGCGCTCATTGCATTCTGGCCGCCCTCGCCGCGGTTCAGGGTCAGCAGCGTGACGCGCGCGCCCTGCCCGCGGCTGAGATAAGTGAGCAGCGCGCCATCTTCGTCGTCCGGATGGGCGACGATCATCATCACGCTGGCGGTGGTCGAGAGGCGCTTGAGGGATTGCTCCAGAGCCGCCGCGCCGCGGTCTTCGGGCAGGGGCAGGGCGATCTCGCCTGGCTCGGGCAGCGGAATGGATGCAAGCGCGTGGCCTGTTGGCGCTGATTGCTGCGCGGAAAGATGGGGAGCGGCCGTTCCCAGCAGGCCAATGAAGGCCGCCAACATTGCTGCTCGAAGTGCTCGTTCGGCTCGAATCATATCTCCCGTCAGTGTACAATCTCACTCGCGCCGCACGCGCAGGGCATAATTTATCTATGAGCGTTTCCTCTTCCATCTCCGCCAGCACCGGCACATTGCAGCGACGCATCGGGCTGCGGTCGGCGGTGACCTTCAACATGCTGGAGATGATCGGCGTCGGCCCGTTCATCACGCTGCCGCTTGTGATTGCCGCCGCGGGCTATCGGCTTTCGGTGTGGGCGTGGGTGCTGGGCGCGGCCATAGCCGTGGCGGACGGGCTGGTGTGGGCGGAGCTGGGCGCGGCCTTTCCGCGGGCCGGCGGCTCCTATGCTTTTTTGAAGGAGATCTACGGGCCCAAGCGCGCCGGCAACTGGCTGGGATTTCTTTATGTCTGGCAGGTGAGCTTCACCGCGCCTCTGGCCATCGCCTCGGGCTGCATCGGACTTTCAAGCTTTCTGGCCTGGTTCTGGCCGGGGCTCGATCAGGCTCCCTGGGCCGCCTGGCCCGCGCTGCATTACTCAAATTTTGCCGCAGCCGCAGCCTGCCTGCTGGTGACGGCGCTGCTCTATCGCAATCTAAGCTCGATTACGCGGCTGGCCTGGGTGCTCTTTGCCGGGGTTCTGGCGGCCATGGCCGGGGTGATCGTCTCCGGCTTTGCGCACGCGGCGGCCAGCGGCGGCTGGCAGATGCCCGTGCAGGCAGCGCAGCCGGCGGCGCTGGCGATTGGCGGCCTGGCGCAGGCGACTTTGCTCGCTACCTATTGTTATTGGGGCTACTACAACATCTGCTTTCTGGGCAGCGAAGTGCGCCAGCCGGAGCGGACGATTCCACGCGCCATTCTGCTCTCGGTGCTTTTCGTTTCAATTTTCTACGTGACCATGAACATGGCTGCGCTTCCTTCCATGCGCGATGCCGCGGCGCACGTCGGCGCGGGCGCAACGGTCCGGCTGCAACTGGTGGCAGACATTGCGAACTCCGCCTTTGGCCGCGTGGCTGGAAGGCTGATGGCCGCGCTGATTGTGTGGACGGCCTTCGCCTCGGTCTTCTCGCTGCTGCTGGGCTACTCGCGCGTGCCCTACGCCGCCGCGCGCGATGGCAACTACTTCCGCTATCTGGCCGCCGTGCATCCGCGGCACAAGATTCCCCACCGCTCTCTGGTGGCTTTGGGATTGGTGGCCACTTGCTTCTGCTTTCTGCCGCTGGTGAAGGTGATTACCCTGCTGGTGATTACGCGCATTCTGCTCCAGTTTCTGCCGCAGCAGGTGGGCGTGATGCTGCTGCGCATTCAGCGGCCGGAGCTGGCGCGGCCCTTCAAAATGCCGCTTTATCCGCTGCCGCCCCTGGTCGCCATTGCGGGCTTCATCTTCATGCTCGCCAATCGCAGCCACGCCCTGGGTGAACTGGGTGTAGCCGCGGGAATCGCTGTCTCCGGCACAGCGATTTATCTTATTCGCGCACGAAGGCTGGGGCAGTGGCCATTTTCGCCTGCAAAACTTAAAAGGTAAGTTTTTCCGGACGCCGTGGATGAGCGTATGATTTCGCTCGAAGAGGACTTTGATCTCGATTGTGACGGGCTTCGACCGGCAGGCCAAGGGACTGATTAGAAAGCTTTACCAGTGGCGCGCGCATCGCGCCTGAGACCGCGTTCCAGAAGGATTCGTTGATGAAAACATTCAATCCATTGCGCCGTAATTTTCTGCGCACGGGCGGTATCGGCATGGCAGCCGCAGCCATTCCCGCGGTTTCCTTTGCCGCCGCGATTCAAGGCGGCGAGGCAGCAGCCGCAACGTCAAAGGGAATCTTCGACGTGCGCAAGTACGGCGCGACGGGAGACGGCAAAGCGCTGGATACAGCGGCCGTCAACCGCGCGATCGAAGCGGCGGCAGCCGAGGGCGGCGGCATGGTCGTCTTCCCCGCGGGATCGTATCTCTGCTTTTCCATTCGCATGAAGAGCAACGTGCACCTGCACTTGCTTGAGGGCAGCGCAATTGTGGCTGCCGACTCGCCGCTGCCGGGCGATCTGAGCGGTTACAACGGCGGCGTTTACGATGCAGCCGAGCCGAATACGGCCTGGGATGCCTATCAGGATTACGGCCATAATCACTGGCACAACTCGCTGATCTGGGGCGAAGGGCTTCACGACCTGAGCATTACGGGCGCGGGCCTGATCTGGGGCAGAGGGCTCTCGAATGGCCGCGGACGCAAGGGAGACGGCGCGCCCTTCAAGGCCGAGCAGGCGGGTGTGGGCAACAAGGCCATCGCGCTGAAGAACTGCCACAATGTTCTTCTGCGCGACTTCTCGATTCTGAAGGGCGGCCACTTTGGCCTTTTGCTGACCGGCGTCGACAACATGACCATCGACAATCTCAAAATCGATACCGACCGGGATGGCATGGACATCGATTGCTGCCAGAACGCGCGCGTCTCGAACTGCACGGTCAACTCGCCATGGGACGACGGCATCTGCCCGAAGTCGAGTTATGCGCTGGGCTATGCGCGGCCTACCAGAAACCTGACCATCGCCGATTGCTGGGTCACCGGGGATTATGAGATGGGTTCGGTGCTGGACGGAGGCTTCAGGAAGTTCCCAGCCGAGGCGCAGGTTGGGCGTACAGGCCGCATCAAGTGTGGCACGGAATCGAATGGCGGCTTCATCAACATCACCATTTCCGGATGCGTTTTTGAAGGCTGTCAGGGCTTCGCGCTGGAGACGGTCGATGGCGCGCTGATGGAGGATATCGCCATCACCAACACGACCATGCGCGATCTGGTTTCAGGGCCTCTTTTTCTGCGGCTTGGAGCGCGGTTGCGCGGCCCTAAAGAAAGCACAAAGGTGGGAACCCTCAAGCGCATTCTCATCAGCAATCTCACATGCCACAACGCGCCGCGGAAGGTCTGCTCCATTCTCAGCGGCATTCCGGGCGCGTTCATCGAAGACGTGAAGCTTTCCAATGTTTTTATCGAGACGGTGGGGGGCGCAGCGGCCGAAGCGGCCAGGGTGCAACCGCCGGAGTTCGCAGACAAGTATCCGGAGCCGGGGATGTTTGGGACGACGCCGGCGTCTGGATTCTTTTTGCGGCACGTGCGCAATGTGGAGATGAGCCACGTGGAGATCGCGAATGCGGCTCCCGACGCGCGCCCCGCGTTTTCTCTTGTCGATGTGCGGCGCGCGGATTTCTTTGCCATTACGGCTCCGCGCGGGGATGAAGGCGCTTTCGCTTTGCACGATGTGAAGGAGTTGCGCATTGGCTGGAGCAGGGCTGCCGCCGATGCAACGCTGGAGAGCGCCGAAGACAAAATGCTTTGAACGGCTCCAAGGGCCATGCCGACTGCGGCGAGTTTAGTTTTCAGGAAATTGCAGCAGGGTCTGCGCTACGGGATGGAAGCTCTTGCGGTGCAGGGGCGTGGGGCCGAGTTGCTTGAGGGCGGCCAGGTGCTCGGGGCAGGGATAGCCCTTGTGGCGAGCCAGGCCGTAGCCGGGAAAATCGCGGTCCAGTTCCACCAGCAGGCGGTCGCGGTAGACCTTGGCCAGCACGCTGGCGGCGGCGATGGAGAAGCTGGTTCCGTCGCCGCGGATGACGGCCTGCTGCGGGCAGTTCCAATCAATCGTGTCGCGGCCATCGATGAGCAGAAAATCGGGGCTGAGCGCCAGTTGCTCGACGGCGCGGCGCATGGCCTCGAGCGATGCCTGGCGAATGTTGATGCGGTCGATGGTTTCGGCGTCCACCTCGGCGATGGCCCAGGCGACTGCATTCGAGCGAATCTCGATATCCAGTTCGGTGCGCTTCTTTTCAGAGAGTTTTTTCGAGTCGGTCAGGCCGGGCAGATGGCAGCCTCGGGGCAGAATCACCGCGGCGGCGACGACCGGTCCAAAGAGCGGGCCGCGGCCCACCTCATCCAGTCCGGCAATGCGCAATGCGCCGACCTTGCGCGCGGCTTCTTCCAGCGTCCATCCGCAAACCGGAGTTTCAGGCATGTTTTCAGTATAGTTTTTAATTTCAGAAAGATGGAATGAGAGTTATCCCACCCTAGCCACAAAAACAAAAACGTGGCGAGGGTGGGGCACCCACATCCATGACTCGATGCGAGCGCTGAAATGCGCTAAGTGTTGACGCTGCGCGCTTCGCCGAGTATCAGCTTGACGGTCATTTGCCTGCGGCCGCGATAGAAGGTGACGCTGACGGTGTCGCCGGCCTGGTGTTTCTCCAGGATGGCATTGATGTCCTCGGTGTCGGCGATCTGGCGCCCATCGATGGCGACAATAAGGTCGCCGCCCAAGATGATGGGAGTGTTGCCCAGGTAGGCCTGCTGGTTGCCGCCGTGCAGTCCGGCCCGTTCCGCCGCGCCGCCGGGCAGGACCTTCTGGACCAGGACGCCGGAATCGGCGGCCAGGCCCATCTGCGAGGCCAGATCGGGGCCGATGCCAAAGGAGAGGATGCCCAGCGAGGGACGCTTTACCTTGCCGTAACGGGTGAGGTCGGACAGGACGGCCTTGGCGGTATTGATGGGGATGGCGAAGCCGATGCCGGAGCTCTGCTCGGCGCCGTTGGAGGCGATCATGGTGTTGATGCCGATGACCTCGCCGCGCGAGTTAAGCAGCGGCCCGCCGGAGTTGCCGGGATTGATGGCCGCGTCGGTCTGGATGGCGTCCTCGATGGGCGAGCCCTCCGCGCCGCCGATGGTACGGATGGAACTGATGATGCCACGCGTCATGGTGCCGCTTAGGCCGAAGGGATTGCCGATGGCGTAGACCTTCTGACCCACGGCCAGATCGCGCGAGTCGGCCAGCGTGACCGGCTGCAGGCCGGGCGCGTCAATCTGCAGCAGGGCCAGGTCGTGTATTTTGTCGGTGCCGATGACAGTGGCCGAGTAGCTGCGCTTGTTGCTCAACTGCACCTTGATTCCGCGATTGGCGTTGGCCACCACGTGGTAGTTGGTGAGCACGTGGCCGGACTTGTCGAGAATGAAGCCGGAGCCTTGCCCCTGTTGCGGCACCGGCTCAAAGAAGAAGTTGTACACCAGGGATTTGGAGGTGATGTTCACCACAGAAGGGAGCACGCGTTTGTAAATGCCGATGTTGTTCTGCTCTTCGGCGTCATAAGCGGGCGCGGCCTGAGCCTCGGTGAGACTGAGCGGGGAGCCGGAGCCGGCGCTATGGAAGGGCGACCAATGGCTCAAATTTTCGGGCAGATGCGTAGTCAGGTAAAAGAACCCACCCACCAACAAAATAACCAGAAGAACCCGGCGCAGTTTCATTCGGCGAAAACCTCTACAGAGATCAGGGATCAGAGAACAGAGATCAGTCAAAAAGCTCGTCCTGCTCAGTGAACTGGGTGTACCCTCCTCGCCGTCCTGAGCAAAGAGAATGTCTGCAGCTCTTTATAGTTCTTTACAACCTGATCTCTGATCTCTGTCCTCTGATCTCTATTCTAAAGACTCATCCTGGAGGGTTTTGTTGCTCTCGGCCTGGAGGCGCAACCAAAGATCCTCGACCTGGGCGCGGAGGGCCGGTATATCACCCGCGTTTTCCAGGACATAGTCGGCGCGGGCGGCTTTCACAGCGTCGGGAAACTGGCAGGCCAGCCGGCGACGGGCATCGGCTGCCGCAGCCTCGCGGCCGGGTCCCGTTGGGCAGACGCGGGCGGCATAACGGGCGATCTTCAGCTCGTCGGGGGCGGTGACCACAACGATGCGGTCGAAGCTCCGCCGCCAGTCGGTCAGAACGGATTCCTGCTCGCCGCGGGCGCGGGCGTCGCGCTCCACCTCAAAAATAAGCGCCGACTCGATGACGGCCACGGCGGCGGGGTTGCGCTCAAAAACCTGGTCCATCCATTCCTGCTGGGCGGCAATCACCGCCGGATGCACGATGGCGTTCAGGTCGTTGATACGCTCGCCCTGAAAAGCGAGCTCGGTCAGCCGCGCGCGGTTGAGGTGGCCGTCAGGGCCGACGACTTCCGGGCCAAAGGCGAGGACAATCCGAGAAAAAACCGGTTGCCCCGGCTCCATCAGCGCGCGGCCCAGCTCGTCGGCTACGACGACCTCGGCGCCCAGCGCGGACAGAAAAGCCGCGACGGTGCTCTTGCCGCTGCCCAGACCGCCGGTGAGACCTACTCTCAGCATGGCTTTTGGACCTTCCGATTCATTTTGCGTTGGTACACGGCGCAATCCCTCAGGGGCTAAAGCCCGGTCGATTCTGCGGAACTTAATGTACGGGCTAAAGCCCGTACCCTTCAACTAAAGCCCGTACCCTTCAACTAAAGCCTCGATGTTTTCTAGAGTCCTCGCCGCATTTTGGCGGCGCGCACGGTGTTGGACATCAGCATCGCAATCGTCAGCTTGCCCACGCCGCCCGGAACTGGCGTATAGGCTCCCGAGAACTCGAAGGCATTGGGATGAACGTCGCCCACCAGCGTCGAGCCGCGCTTGGCGAATGTGGCTTCGCGCCTGGCGTCGCCGGCAAAAAGGCGCTCGAACTCGTCGCGCTCGGTGATGCGATTCATGCCCACGTCAATGATCGTCGCTCCGGGCTTGACCATCTCTGGCGTGATGAAGCCGGGCCGGCCAATCGCCGCCACCAGAATGTCAGCCTGGCGGGTCATGGCGCCAAGGTCGCGCGTCTTCGAGTGGCAAATGGTCACGGTGGCGTTCTGGTGCAGCAGCAGCATCGCTGCTGGCTTGCCCACAATGTCGCTGCGTCCCACGACGACCGCGTGCTGGCCGCTGATGGGAATCTGGCTGCGCTTCAGAATCTCGATGATCCCCGCCGGTGTGCAGGGCGCAAGAGAGGGCCGGCCAGCAAGCAGGCGGCCGGAGTTCACCGGGTGAAAGCCGTCCACGTCTTTCGCGGGATTGACTGCGTCGAGCAGCGTCTTGGTGTCCACGTGCGCGGGCAGCGGCAACTGCACTAGAATGCCGTCGATTTCGTCGCGCGCGTTCAGGCCGGCCAGCAGCGCGAGCATCTCCTCGGTGGTAATGCTCTCTGGCGGCGTGATGACCTCGCTGTAAATGCCCAGTTCCGCGCACGCCTGCGCCTTGTCGCGGACATAAATCTGCGAGGCTGCCACGTTGCCCACCAGCACCACTGCGAGGCCTGGCCGAATGCCGCGCCCGGCCAGCGCCTGGACCTCACCGGCTACTTCCTGCTTGATGGCCGCGGCAATCGCCACGCCGTCTAGAATTCTTGGCATTTTGCGCTCCAAAGATTCATCGTATCGCGTCCCGCTGCCGCATCGGCGGCGAGGCGCGCAACCGATTCAATCATTAGATCTTACACATTCAGCACGGACCTGCTGAAGGAATGCCCAAGCCTGCCGAAAGGACTATCAGCAGGCACTTTGATTGCTTTGCGGGTTGGTTTGCGCGGGCCGGTACGCGGCACAGGCCGGAGAGCCGCCGGCGCAGGCAGATTGACTGGACGAAGGGAGACTTCGATGTTGCAGAATGAGCGGCGAAGCGACAGCACGATCAATCCTTCCTGGGCGCATCTTCGCCTTCCGCCCTTTCCTCATGTTGCCCTGCGGGTGCTGCAACTGGCCAACAATGAGAACGTGCAACTGCACCAGTTGAGCGAACTGATCTCATCCGATCCGGCGTTTGCCAGCGAAGTTCTCACCATTGCGAATTCGCTTTTGTATGCTCCGCGGTTTCCCGCCAGCAGCGTTCTGCAAGCCATCGCGGTGCTGGGCGCGAACAACCTGCAAGGCCTGTGCCTGACGGTGGGCGTGCGCGGATACATGGGCAAAGCGCTGAACCAGCCAGTCATGCGGGCCATCTGGCGGCACAATCTGGCCTGCGCCCTGATTGCCGATCAACTGGCTTCGGTGGGCTTCATGAACAGGGACATTGCCTACACCTCGGGCGTGATGCACGACATTGGGCGGCTGGCGCTGGCGGTGATCCGGCCCAAGGAGTACAGCCTTCCGCTGGAGGCTCATGCCGGTTCTCCGGCGAGCATTTTGAAGGTTGAGAGGAAGCTGTTTGGCTGGGATCATTGCGAGGCCGGCCGGCAACTGATTGCGGAATGGAATCTGCCTTCGGAATTCAATGCCATTGTCGCGGAGCATCATGCGCCACGGCAAAAGAACGGCTCCTGGACCATGGCCGATCTGATCAACGTGAGCTGCCGCATGGCCGACACAGCCGGCTTTCCGGCGTTTCCGGGATGCGAGATTACGCCGTTTCCCGATCTGCTGAATGAGCTGCCGCAGAGGGAACGCTCGCTCTTCCATACCGCGATTGAACCGCTGGCCTTCGAAGTCACCAAGAAGATCAGCGCCATCGAGTCGGTCTGATGGTGAGGAACGCACGGCGTTCTCAATCAAGGGCAATTTTTGGGAACCGGCAGCAAATTCCCGCTGATCGCATTTGTCGCGTCTACCGGATTTCGTAGACCGTGCTGCCGTGCGCTGGCAGGGTCACTGTCACTTCCTTCGAGTCCTTGAAGGCGCCTTCACTCATCGCATTTTTAACCAGATGATTGCTGCCCTCGAGGCCAAGCTGCTTCCAGCTTGCGCGCAGCGTGACCGGCTTGTCGTCGAGGTTGAAAAAGCCGAAATACTCCGCGTAATTCCTTGCGCCGGGAGCGTTGATGGTGGCCCGCCACACCCGCGCATTTTCGAAGCCCGCGGGCAGGCTGGCGGCATCGACCGGATGGCTGTAAGTTGCGTTCTGGTTCATGAACAGCAGCGTCTGGTTGGTCATCAGCGAGCGCGAAAAGTCGTCGAGCTTGGTCAGATTTCCGCCGAAGATCAGCGGCGAGCGCGTGATGGCCCAGAGCGTGAACTCGGTTTGCTGCTCGTCGTGCGTCAGCCGCGACTGGCGCGGCTCGCCCCATCCAGGGTGCGGCGTGAGAGAGCCCTCGGGCAGCATGTCGGCGTCTGGCCAGTTGTTCTCCTTTGTGTACGGGAACCACTTGGCCAGCCGGTCGAATTCGTCCCGCACGCCAAAGGGAAACTCGCTGTTGCCGGTCTTGTGGGGGAAGGTCCAGCCGTCCCAATGATCGTCGGTGATGCGCCACATCTGCGCGGATTCGGCCACCTCAGCCGCGTGTTCCAGGGCCGTCGGTCCCGGCGAAAGGCTCAGCACCATGGGCCGGCCCGTCTTCCGGATCGCCGCGGCAATCTGGTGAATCTCGGTGGGGCGGTAGGGGTGGTCGCTGATGCAGTCCACCTTGATGTAATCCAGGCCCCAGCCGGCGTAGAGCTTCAGCATCGAGTCGTAATAGGCCTGGCCGGCCGCATTGTCCTTGACGCCGTAGTTGCCTTCGTCCCATGGGCAGGTCTCGGCGATGTCGGCGGCGTCCGCCGCATGAAAGCTCGATCCGGCGATGGGCAGATTATCCTTGACGACCTGGCGGGGAATTCCGCGCACAATATGAATGCCGAACTTCAGCCCCTGCGCATGGACCCAGTCGGCCAGCGGCTTGAAGCCCGCTCCATTCGCCGAGGTGGGAAAGCGGCTCTCGACCGGAATCAGAATGCCGTTTCCGTCCCAGAGATATTTTTTCTCGGACAGATTGAGGCCGAAGGGGTTCTGCATGTACCAGCCTTCGTCGATGACCGCGTACTTCCAGCCGAAATCCTTCATCCCGGCCAGCAGCTTGGCATTGGCGCGGAAATCAGCCTCGTCGATGGTCAGCCCGTAGGCGTCCCAACTGTTCCAGCCCATCGGAGGCGTGGGCGCGGGGCCCTGCGCGTTGAGAAGGGGTGCGGCGAAGGCAACGACGGAAAGAAGAGCGGCGAAGAACAAGCTGCGGCGTGTCATTGGTAGACGTATACCACAATTGGCGAGAGGTTCGCAGTGGCAGCCGTCCTGCCGGTCCGTGAAGTAATCTGGTGACGGGACGGCGGCTGATAGGCCGGCGAAAGAAGCGGTGAACCGCTCTGAAGGAGCAAGCGAATGACGAATGTGGTTTTGGGAATAGACGGGGGCGGAACGCGGACGCGGGCCTCCATTGTGGCGGGGGAAAAGGTTCTGGCCCACGCGGAGAGCGGTTCCACCAAGCGGTTGCGGGTGGGGGCCGAAGTGGCCGAGGCGAATCTGCGCGCGCTGCTCAAGGAAGTCTATGCCCAGGCGGGCGTGACCGGGGTGCGCGCGGCCTCGACGGGCGTGGCCAGCGCCAACATGCCCGGCGTCAAGGAGTGGATCACTGCGGTTTTTGAGGAATTCGGAGTCGAGCGTTCTGAGGTTGTTGGCGACGAAGTGATTGCGCTGGACGCGGCCTTTCACGGCGGCCCTGGAATCCTGCAGATTGCCGGCACCGGATCGAACACCATTGGCCGCGCGGCCGACGGCAGCCGGGAGTGCGCCGGAGGCTGGAGTTCGCGGCTGGGCGACGAGGGCTCCGGCTACTGGATTGGCGTGAACAGCGTGCGGCGTGCGCTGCACGCGCATGACTGCGAGCAGCCGACGCAGGTGCTGAATAAAGTATGCGAAATATGGGGAACGCCGGACATCGATGCGCTGGTGAACCTGGGCGACAGCACGCCGGGACCGGACTTTGCCGCGCTGGCGCCAGCGATTTATCAACTGGCTGAAGCGGGCGATCCGGTGGCGCTGGGGGTTCTGAAGCAGGCGTCGGCGGATCTGGTGGAATTTGTGCTGCTGGTGCGCTCGAAGCTGCGCCGCAAGCACGCGATTGCGGGCGAGGTTCCGGTGGCCTGGACCGGCGGCGTGATCGAGAAGATGACGATGGTGCGCGAGGGATTTTTTGCCGGGCTGAAAGCGGCAGCGCCCCTGATGCCGGTGGGAAAGGAATCCGTTGTATCGCTCGAAGGGGCGGTGTGGCGGGCGCAGCGGCTGGCGGAGCAATAGGCGATTAAAAACAGAGAAAGATAGAGAACTTTAGATTTGTGGTTTCCCACATTTGGCGAGATGAAACTGCGCCAGATGTGGGATACCCGCGGGAAGGCTCGAAGATGCTGGGGGCCGAAAAAAACTGACTAGAAGAGATTTACGCGATCCCACCCTTGCGACAAAAACAAAAACGTCGCAAGGATGGGGCACCCAGCGAAAGTGGGGCACCCGCATTCGTACTCGTCACCCATAAGGCAGGCAGTCAGCGGATCTGCTGCCCATTCACGACGGACCCAACCAGCTTTCCCTCCGCATCCACGGCCACAAGGCTGGCTACGCGGCCGACGGCGACGGAGCCAATCTGATCGCTGAGGCCGGTCATGGCTGCGGGGTTGACGGTTGCGAGGCGAAGTGCTTCTTCGAGCGAAGCGCCGGTGAATTCCATGAAATTGGTGATGGCTCGGTCGAGCGTGAGGATGCTGCCGGCCAGGACGCCGCGGGCCATGGCGCGGCCGCCTGAAACTTCGACCGGGAATCCGCCCAGCATAAAGGTGCCGTCGGGCATTCCCGCGGCGCTCATGGCGTCGGTCATCAGAATCGCGCGCTCCGGCCCCTTGGCGCGCCACCAGAGCTTCACGATCTCCGGGGCGTTGTGGATGCCGTCGCAAATCATCTCGGCATAAAGCGCGTCGCAGGTGAGAACCGTGCCCAGAATTCCCGGTTCGCGCTGATTGAGCGGGCGCATGGCGTTGCAGGTGTGGGTTGCGCTGACGGCTCCGGCATGGATGACGGCAAGGGTCTCAGCGGCGGTGGCGTTGGAGTGGCCCAGGGAGATGCGTACGCCGCGGGCGGTGGCGTGAGCGGCCAGTTCAGGCGCGCCGGGCAACTCGGGCGCCAGCGTCATCAGGCGGACATGGCCCTCGGCGGCCTCGAAGAGCCGGTCGAAGGTGGCAATGCTGGGCGCGAGCATATGCTCCACCGGCTGCACGCCGCACTTGGCATGGGAGAGAAACGGGCCTTCCAGATGAATGCCGATGGGCCGCGCCTGCCCAGCAACGGGCGGCCGCTCCAGGAGCTTCGCCAGCCCGGCGAGCGAGCGCAGGGTGGCATCCAGGGGAGCTGTAACCGTGGTGGCCAGAAAGCTGCCCGTGCCGCGCGAGGCCAGGAAGCTGCTCATGGCCTCGAGCGCCGCGGGCGTGGCTTCCATCGCGTCGTGGCCCTTGGCCCCGTGGATGTGCACGTCGAAGAAGGCGGGCGCCAGAGTTGCGCCGGGGAAGTCGAGCACGCGGGCCTGGCCGGGCAGTTCGCCCGCCGCACGCGTGGAAATCGAAGCGATCCGGCCGTCTTCGACCACGACCGCTGGGTGGTCAAGCAGGCAGGTTCCATCCCAAAGCCGCTCCGCAGTGACTATGGTTTTCATACTGACGATTATTGCAGGCGGCGCATTGAAACGGTGAGTGTTTGAGTTGACGGCATCTACCCTTGCCGAATTTCTGGTTTCACGGCAGGGGCGGAAGGCCTAGAATGAAAGCCGCTTGGGCTAGCATGCCAGTCACGGAAAGGAAATGCCAGCCCGTTCAGGAGAGATGTGTGTTTTCAGTACAAATCAGTTGTTGCGAAAAGAGTCGGTCATCTAGCTGATGACAAATGCTTTATCGGAACAGGATTGCATTCTTCCGAAGAGCGGTAAACATGTACGTGTCCAATGCCGATATTGGGTGGTTAGTCCTGGCCTGTAAGGTGAACTTAGCCACAGCGGCGAGCGGGCGCGGAAGGGCTGTCAGGGATATGTGCAGGATTGCAAGCGGCCACACAAATAGCAGGGGATGGGCGCGCGCCTTTGTTCTGTGCTGTGTCCCTGTTTTCATGTTCTTTTCGTGTCTTGCCTTCTCACTGGAGCGCAGTTCCTCCGGTGGCCGGCCGACCCTGCGCTCGGTGCAGGAGATCTTCAGCCTCAGAAGGGCCGAAGCCGCCAAGGCTTACCCGATCGACCTCGAAGCCGTGGTGAATTACTCGGATCCGGAGTGGGGCCTGTTGTTTATACAGGATCAAACCGGCGTAACTTTCATCGATGTTCATGGTTCAAGCGCTGTGTTTCCCATAGGCGCGCGCATTCGCATCCGCGCCGTCTCATCCGTGGGGCCGGCCGGTGTTCCGGCCATCGCCCAAGCCAAGATCGTTGTGGTCGGCAACGGACTGCTGCCCAGTCCGGAGCGGAGGACCATTGCCGAACTGGACGCCGGGGTGGCAGAAAGTCATCGGATCGTTACCGAAGGCGTCCTGCGCTCCTGCGATGAGAACTGGGACCGTGTCTGCTATCGCGTATTCGATGGAAAAGAGATGTTGTGGCTGGTCGTGCCCCAACTAGATAGCAATACCTCCCAGAGCTTGATCGGCGCCACAGTAAAGGCAACGGGTGTTGCCGGCCAGCATGTCAACCAGGCAAACAAGCGTGTGGGAGCGCAGTTGTTTGTCAACAGCCTCAACGACATCGAAGTTGAAACGCCCCCCTTGCAATTTTCCTTTTCCTCGTCGATTGTACCCATTCAGGACCTGCGCGCCCAGGACGCCGACGAGCGCTTTGTGCACCAGGTTCATGTGCGCGGCAGGGTCACGTGGCAGTCTCCGGGACTGTTCTCCATTCAGGACAACTCGGGTGTGTTGTTTGTGGAGACGAAGAAGGATATTGCCGTCCATACCGGAAGCATCATGGACGCGATCGGGTTCCCGAACCATGGACAGTTTGGCTTGGAGTTGTCGGACTCAGTAGTGCGCCTGCTCGCGGTCCACTCGAATTCCTCAGGCATCGCGCCGCTTCAGACGACCGCCGGGGAGGTGTTGAAGCACTCTCTCTACGGACGCCGAGTGCATCTGAAGGCGCGCCTGGTCAGCCAAAGCACCAATGCCGCGGAGTTTATCTACCAACTCGAGGAAGGAGACCAGCGTTTCAGCGCTGTTCTGATGCGGAACGACGCCAGCGTTGCGGCGGTGGGCCTGGCGCCCGATTCGGTTCTTGAGTTGACGGGCTTGGCGTTGCTCCAGGGGGAAAATCATGAGGGGGGCGGTTCGTTTTTGCTCCTGATCGAGTCGCCGTCGGACATCGTTGTGCGAGGAGGCTTCGGCTGGCTGACGCTCCGGCGCGCGCTGATCATCCTGTGCGGCATAGCCTTTTGTGTGATCGTGCCGCTCGCGTGGGGGATGATGCTGAGGCGGACCGTGCGCAAGCAGACGGCGATCATTCGCGCGCGGCTGGAGAACGAGCTGCATCTGGAGTCAAAGTACAGGCGGCTGTTTGAGCGCAACCTGGCGGCGGTCTTTTTCTGGCGGCCCGACGGCGCCATCATCGACTGCAATATGGCGTTTGTGAAATTGCTTGGACTGCAATCGCGCGAGGATCTGATCGGCCGCTCGTACTGGGATATGGAAATCGATCCTGAGCGCCGGGAGCAGCTGAGAAGCTCTCTTCAGGAGGAGAAATCGCTGAGCAATCGCGGAGCCTGCCTGCGCCGGGACGATGGCGGCACGGTGTTCCTGTTGACGAATATCACGCCGGTTTATTCTCCGCAGGGCCTGTTGTACGAGACGACAGCCATCGATGTGACCCAGCTAAGACTGAATCAGGCGGAGCTGCAGAGTGCGAAGGATGCGGCGGTGCACGATTCGCTGAACGATCCTCTGACCGGCCTGCCCAATCGCAGGTTCCTGTCCAACGCGCTGTCTGTGATTCTGGTTGAGGCTCAAAAAGAAGCCAGCACGATTGCGCTGCTCTACATGGATCTGTCTGAATTCAAGCTGGTGAACGACAGTCTTGGACATCCCGTTGGCGATGCGCTTCTGGCGCAGGTGGCCGCACGGCTGCGGTCGTGGATTCGCGAAGGGGATCTGCTGGCCCGCCTCGGCGGAGATGAGTTCATGGTGGTCATGCACAATATTCATGCCAGGGAAGAAGCGGTGCAGATGGCGGAAGAGATGCTGGAAGCAATCGCGAATCCTTTCGAGGTGAAGGGTCACATTCTTGCCATTGGCGCGAGCATTGGCATCAGCATCTTCCCGGACGACGCGGCCGATGCCGAGGAACTGATACAGCAAGCCGACAGCGCCATGTACGTGGCCAAGCGCGAGGGCCGGAACCGCATCATGTGCTTCACGCCGGAAATCGGCTTCGAAGTCCATGAGCGGATGACCCTGGAGAACCTGTTGCGCGGAGCCGTCGCGCGGCACGAGATTTCCGTGCACTATCAGCCACAGTTCGAGTTGGTCGATCAACGCTTGATCAGTTTTGAAGCCCTGGCCCGCTGGACCCACCCCAATCTCGGTCAAATTCCTCCGGCAAAGTTCATTCCCATTGCGGAAGAGAGCGGGATGATCTGGGCCCTGGGCAGTTACATCATGGAGCAGGCCTGTATCGAGGCCGTCCGGTGGCAGGAACGGGTTTCCTACCCGATTCAGGTGGCAATCAACGCCTCCAGCTTCCAGTTCCGCCGCAATGGGTTTGTGGAAGAGGTTAGCGCCATTCTGGAGCGCACCGGGCTCAAGCCTGAATTGCTGCAAATCGAAATCACCGAGTCGGCGATGGTCGGAGGGCTCAAGCAAGCGGCCGAAACCATCTTTCGTCTGCGGGAGATGGGCATCAGCATGGCGATCGATGATTTCGGCACCGGGTATTCCAGCCTGAGCTATTTGCCCTCGCTGGCCTTCGATGTTCTCAAAATTGACAGGTCCTTTGTGAAGGATCTGGACGGGCAGCCTGAGAATCAATCGATGATTCGCACGCTGATCGGACTGGCGCACAATTTCGGGATGCGGGTGATCGTCGAGGGCGTGGAAAATCCGGAACAACTGGCTATCATCAAGGCCCTCGGAGCGAATGGAGTGCAGGGATTCCTGCTGGGGCGTCCAACCGCAAATCCCGAGGAGTTTCTGTTCCCCCGGGCTTCCTTATAGAGGCCATCGCCGGAAGCGGAAAAATCGCACGGCAAGAAGCGCTGACCCCGCCGATTGAGTGCATCCTGGCGGCATATTTTCCTTCTCTTTCTGAGTTTCTCATCCCGTGCCCGCTCTTGCCATAAACTCGCTGATCTCGAAATCCTCCCGCTGCTTCGGTTCATCTGAGAAAATAGTAGAAGTGAATCGAATGGAACAAACGCTTTCCCGGCGGCGAGTCTTGCCTGCGCTTCTCGCGATCCTGGCCTTCGCGGCCACGGCGGCGCGGATTCCTGCCCAGGCTCCCAACCCTACTTCTGCCGCCAACGCTTTCTTTGGCAGCGTGACCGCGCGCCCAGCCACCGATGAGGTTTTGAAGCTCTCGCTGGATGACGCCGTCCGTCTCGGCCTCAAGAACAACCTGGGCCTGAAGGAAGCTGAAAATGGCGAGAAATCTCGCCAGGGGCAAAAGAACGAGGCCCTGCAGAATTTTCTGCCCACCATCACGCTTACCGGCGATACCGGCGTTCACCAGCTGAATCTGGTTGCGGAAGGCTTCAGCCCCGGCGTCATGAAGAAGTTCGGGCTTAGCGGAATTTCGGGAATTACCCGCGACGAAGTGACCGAGGGCCAGATTCACTACGGCCAAATGCTTTTTTCCCTTCCGGTGATTGCCACATGGAAGGCGGCCGGAGCGGCGGAACGCGCTGCCTATTTCGCCAGAATGTCCGCGCGCGACGAAGTGGTGCAGCAGGTGGCTTCGGCCTATCTGCACGCCCTTGCCGCCTCCAGCGAAGTTGACAACGCCAAAGCTCTGGAATCGGAAGGCCAGTTGCTGCTCCACCACGCGCACGAAGCCCATGAGGCCGGAACCGCGGCTAACCTGGACGAGCTGAGGGCGCGGGTCCAGCTTCAGGCCCAGCAGCAGGCTCTCATCGCCGCCCAGAACGCCTTCGAGAAGAATCTTATCCTGCTCAAGCGCGAGATCGGCGTGGACCCCGGCCAGAAAATTGCCCTCACTGACCCGGCGCCCTACAGCGAACTGGCCGCGCAGACGCCCGAGGAACTTCGCGCCGTCGCCTGCAAGAACCGCCAGGACTACCAGAGCCTGCAAAGCCAGGCTGCCGCGCTCAAGGCCGTTCACCTGGCCTATCGCGGTCAGCGGCTGCCCAGCCTCAGCTTCGGAGGCTACTACGGGGTCAGCCAGGTGGGCGGAGTCGGCTCGCACGGAAACATGGCCGCGGTTGGCACGCTGAATTTCCCGCTCTTCCGCGAGGCCAGGCTGCGCGGCGACACGGAGGCAGCCCAGGCCCATCTGGACGCCGTCAACTCCCAGCTTGCCGACATGCGCGGCCAAATCGACCAGCAGGTGCGCTCCGCGCTGCTGGATGCAGAAGCGACAGCCAAGCTGGTTGAAGTTGCCCGTTCCAACGTCGATCTGGCCACCCGCGCCCTGGCCGACGAAACCGACCGCGTGAACGCTGGCGTGGACGACAACCTGCCCCTGGTCACCGCGCAGGCCACTCTGGCCTCGGCGCAGAGCAACATGGTCGAAAGCCTCTACCAGTACAACCTGTCGAAGCTGGCCCTGGCCCGCGCCGCCGGCATCCTGGAAGCGCAGTACCGGGTTTATCTGGGCAAATAAGCGCAGATACCGCGCGGCGTTTCCACGCGCCTGAACCGCCTCGTCTTCGTCCTTCGCTCTCAACTTCCAGTTGAGCTGGAAGTACGTTTTTGGATGAACGAAGGATTCCGCCGCATGGTCAAAAATGGACATCCAGTTCAATAACTTACCTGCAACACTCAGCGTTCGTGCTACCTTTGAGCGTGGTAAATTTGAGAGCGGTAAAGAGGTCATAGCTATCAATGCGCGCGGGCAAACAGCTTCTGATCAAATACTACGTGGAACCAGATGCGGCGGCGCTGGCCTGGCGGGCGGCGCAGTATTGTGTCGAGATGGCCGGGGAAGCGGCAGAGGCGCAGGGGCGCGCGCGAATCGCCATCAGCGGCGGCTCCACGCCCCAGGCCGTCTTGGAGGCGCTTGCCGATCCTGCCCAGCCCTGGCGTTCGCGCATGCCGTGGCAGAAGCTTGAAATCTATTGGGTGGATGAGCGCTGCGTTCCTCCAGACGATGCCGACAGCAACTACCGCATGACCCGCGAGGCCTTGCTGGACCACGTGCCGCTCAGGCCCGAGCAGATCCACCGCATCGAGGGCGAGCTGGAGCCGGAGGCGGCCGCGGCCCGCTACGAGTCGGAGCTGCGCTCGAGCTTCCGCCTGGAAGACGCCGGGAGCCCGCGCTTCGATCTGGTGGCCTTGGGAATGGGCGAAGACGGCCACACCGCCTCGCTGTTTCCCCAAACCGGGGCCCTCCGCGAGTTTGGCCGCCTGGTGGCCGCCAACCACGTGCCGCAGAAGGATGCCTGGCGCGTTACCCTCACCTGGCCGGTCATCAACCACGCCCGTTCGGTCTTTTTCCTGGTTTCCGGCCAGCAGAAAGCCGCCATTCTGAAGGAAGTTCTGACCGGTCCGCACGACCCGGAACGGCTGCCAAGTCAACTGATATGGCCCTCAAGCGGTATACTTACACTCATTCTGGATAAGGCCGCAGCTTCGCTATTACCTCCGACCGACGAGGAAGGCTGCGGAGTTTTGGAGAGAGAACGATGATTTTGGCCGGCGACGTAGGCGGCACCAAGGTTCACTTGGCGCTGTATGACTTTATCAATGGAAAACTTGAATACTCCCGCGACGAGCGGTATCCGGCCAAGGAATACACCGGTCTGGAAGAGATCGTTAGAGAGTTTCTGAGCGCGGACAAGGTGACGGCGGCCTGCTTTGGCGTGCCCGGCCCGGTGCGCGACGGCCGCCTGCGCCTCACCAACCTTCCCTGGACCCTGGACAGCCGCGAGCTTTCTGTCAGCCTGGGCATCAACCACGTCTTCCTGATCAACGACCTGGAGGCCAACGGCTACGGCGTAGCCGAGCTGGCCGCCGACCAAATCTACACGCTCAGCGAGGGCGACGCCAGCCAGATCGGCAATCGCGCCCTGCTCGCCGCCGGAACCGGGCTCGGCGAGGGCCTTTTGATCTGGAACGGCCACAGCCACACTCCCTATCCCTCCGAGGGCGGGCACACGGATTTCGCGCCGCGCAACGAAGACGAGATCGACCTGCTGCGCTTTCTCAAGCAGAAGTACAACGGCCGCATCAGCTATGAGCGCGTGATCAGCGGCATGGGCCTCACCAATGTCTATGAGTTCCTGCGCGAAGTGCGCGGCCTTGACGAGCCGGCCTGGCTGGCCGAGCGCATCGCGTCTGAAGACCCCAATGCCGTGATTACCGAACTGGCGCTGGCGGCCAAGAGCGAGATCTGCGAAAAGACGCTGGATATGTTCGTTTCCGCCTACGGCTCCGAGGCCGGCAACCTGGCCCTCAAGCTGCTTTCGGTGGGCGGCGTCTACATCGGCGGCGGCATCGCGCCCCACATTCTCGAAAAGCTCAAGGACGGCACCTTCATGAAGGCCTTTACCGACAAGGGCCGCCTGAGCCAGTTGCTCATCAATATGCCGGTGCGCATCATCCTGGAGAGCCGCGCCGCTCTGATGGGTGCGGCGGCCTACGCCGAAGCCCGCGCCGCCGACCTCAGCGGAATTTCTCCTCGCGCCGCCTCCGTCAAAATCTAGTTTGCGCTCATTTCAATCAACACCGAGGGCCAGCCGAAACCGGCTGGCCCTTTTCACACCGCCATGAAAGCTGTCATCTTGAGCGACCGGACACTGAGCGAAGCGTAGCGAAGTCGAAGTGGAAGGGAGTCGAAGGACCTGCGGTTCGTTCTAGTCGCGGCCAGTATTACAGTCGCAAATCGAAGATTCCGGAGGGAGCAGGGGGTTTCAACCCCCTGAAAGAGAGCGAATCTGAGATGCCTTCAGGCACGGGCCATTAACGAAAGAACCGTGGAGATCGAGTCTTTCTGGACCGACTGGCGGCGGGAGTTCGAGGCAGTTCACTTCCAGACACTCATAATATTTATTACTTAGTCCACGGACTAACCGACAAAAGCGGTATGCTATCGGTATTCTCTTATCTGGCTATCTACTTGACGCCACCAGGCCCCAAGCTGTTGTGGTTTTACAAGTTTTGCAAACGGAACCGGCTCAATCTGAACTGCCTGTTGCGCCAATCGATAGAACAGTTTGCCGCGTGAAGCTG
>Ga0224535_1000022_pt1 | contig 64661 bp, 57 predicted proteins | sample 714E13034metaG_FD_179898 | JGI IMG/M metagenome (GOLD analysis project Ga0224535, IMG submission 179898) | Peat soil microbial communities from Stordalen Mire, Sweden - 717 E1 30-34 | ecosystem: Environmental > Terrestrial > Soil > Wetlands > Peat | place: Sweden: Norrbotten County, Stordalen... | reverse complement strand
TCCGCAATCGCAATAGCTATCGTCTCGGCATGGACATCCAAACCCAAAAATCGTACTGTTTTCTTCATGACCAGTTCCTCTCCGCTTGTGGCTCTGAACTGTGTTTCTTGCTTGAATCACAGCTTAACCCACGGTCAGCGCACTGGACCGGTCACTCCATGATGACTAACCCGTTGCACTTCGTTGTTGAATCCGCCAGTTCATCGGCGCGCAGGTCAACAGGGCATTGGGGAGCGAGGTGCAGAGTAGATCGAGGTGTAATAACCGCGATCTACTCTGCGCAGTGATGCCCATCTTCTCGCTCCCGCGAATATGCAAGCCCGGGCGCTGGATCCAGATTCACATCCAAGCGAGTTCCAACTTCCGTGAAAGTCGGTTGGAAATGTAGGCGAGCCGTATCAGAGCCTTCGGGCAGAAGACTTCAAGATGCTCTCCGGTGCCGGCAGCAGTGGAGCTAAGGGATCGCAATAGCTGAGCTCGGTTTCGCCATCGCTCTCCCACCCGTAGTAGTAGGTGACCCGGGATGGCGGCAGCGGGATGAAATTCCTCCAGTGCAGGCCGCTGTGGCAGCCCCTGGCGGGTTCCCTGCCGAAGGGGACCGAGAAAAGCGCGAACGTCCTGTTTCCAGCCCGAAAGCGCAGAGTCTCGTTATAGGCTTTGAACTCCGCAGGCAGCCGGAAAAACCAGTACGGGTAGAGACCGATCTGCGACTCGATGGCAACGACTGAGGCCCCTTCGCCATTTCCGAGACCAGTGGCTAGCATAATGTTGACTTCATCTCCGAAGCGGGCATACCAATACTCGATCTGCTGGCGATTACATGTTGGAACTCCCACTCGGGCAGGGTTTTGAGCATAAAAGGAGCGGGTCAAATCCGGCTGTACATGGAGAGGTATGGATGGCCATGGACTGTAACCAACCTGTTTTCAGCATTTTGCTATTTTCAGAGGACGGGAATGGACAGGTATGGGGGAGAGGGATTCACATTGTTACGTAACACACCTAGAATCAATATATTGATTTCTTACCCGAAGAAAATACCCCCAAATATACCCCCTGGCGAGCAGAGCTTAGGGCCCTTTGCACCAGATAAGGCCCGAATCCGCTCCAGTTCGTGGGCGTGTTCCGGGGATACCAAATCTCCGGGCACTGGTAGATTGGAACCAGGCTACCGGTTTGCAACTTCTGCCAATGATGCGTCGCCAGCCTCTGGGCTTTCCCTCGCTTTTCTCGCTCATTTCAACATCCCGGAGTTGATGTCTGAATAGCATTTCTTAAGGTACTTTCTCCTCTTTCGGATAACGGTGCCGGGAGGGATTGACGCGCCACTGGTGTGTCGATCATGCTGGAAGGCAGAGACAGAGGCAAGAAATATGAAGGAAGCGACGGCGCGCATCAAGATCAATAAGCTCCTTGAGGCTGCGGGCTGGCGCTTTTTTCCCGAACTCGGCAGGCCAGCCAACATCAAGCTGGAGCACACAACAACGCTCACAGCCGACCACCTGGATTGCCTGGGCGAGGATTTTGAAAAGACATCTAAGGGCTACATCGACTTCCTCTTATTGAACGAGAAGGGCTTCCCCTTCATAGTTCTCGAAGCGAAGTCGGAGGACAAGAACCCGCTTGTCGGCAAAGAGCAGGCACGCAAGTATGCCCGCTCGCAAAACTGCCGATTCGTAATCCTCTCGAACGGCAATCTGCATTATTTCTGGGATTTGGAGCGCGGCAACCCCTACATCCTCACTGCATTCCCTAGCCCGGAATCGGTCGGCAGCTACCAACAAGTCGAGCCAAACCCAAGCCGACTGGTGGAAGAGCCAGTGGGTCAGGATTACATCGCGCTGACTCAGCGCCCCAACTACAAGAGTGAAGCCGCCTGGATCAATGAGACCGAGCGGCCCGGCTTCGTGGAGGCCAACCGTCTCCGCTTCCTGCGTGAGTATCAACTCAAGGCAGTTCAGGCCGTGCAAAAGGCCGTGCAGGAGGGCAAGGACCGCTTCCTCTTTGAAATGGCCACTGGCACCGGCAAAACGCTGACCGCCGCCGCCGTTATCAAGCTATTCCTGCGCTCGCAAAACGCCAGCAGGGTTCTGTTCCTGGTTGACCGGCTTGAATTAGAGGACCAGGCCAAGAAGGCATTTGTCGCCCTGCTTGCCGCCGACTTCAAAACCGTCATTTTCAAAGAGAACCGCGATGACTGGCATCACGCTGAAATTGTCGTCAGCACCGTTCAGTCCCTGCTCTTCAACAACAAGTACCAGAAGCTCTTTTCGCCTACTGATTTTGACCTCGTGATTTCTGACGAGGCACACCGCTCAATTGGCGGCAATGCGCGCGCTGTCTTTGACTATTTTGTAGGGTACAAGCTTGGCCTGACAGCAACTCCACGGGACTACCTCAAGCGATTTGACCGTGAGGTATCTACAAGCCGCGATCCCCGCGAATACGAGCGCCGCCTGTTGCTTGATACTTACCGCACGTTTGGATGCGAGCAGAGCGAACCAACCTTCCGGTACACGTTGCTGGACGGGGTGCGCGAAGGGTTCCTTATCAACCCCACCGTAGTTGATGCGCGTACCGGAATCACAACCCAACTGCTTTCCGAAGAGGGCTTCACCGTTGACCCGGCGCTCAACCCCACTGCGGAGGAAGAAGCCAACTACGGCGAATCGGACTTCGAGCGCAAATTCTTTGCCGACGCCACCAATGCGCTTTTCTGCAAGACATTCCTTGAGAATGCTCTGCGCGATCCAATCACCGGTGAGGTTGGCAAGTCCATTGTCTTTGCCGTCAGCCAGAACCATGCGTCCAAGCTGGCGCAAATTCTCAACCAGATGGCCGACCGCATGTTTCCGGGCAGGTATCATTCCGACTTTGCCGTTCAGGTTACATCGCTAGTTGACAGTGCTCAGCAGATGGCGGTCAACTTCGCCAACAACAACCTGCTCGGTAACGGCAATTTTCTTCCGGCCTATAAGACAAGCAAGGCCCGCATTTGCGTCACCGTGGGCATGATGACCACCGGCTACGACTGCCCGGACATCCTCAACCTGGCTCTCATGCGCCCCATCTTTTCACCCACTGACTTTATCCAGATGAAGGGGCGCGGCACACGCGGGCACAACTTCACCGATGAGGTGCGGGACGATACACTGCGCAGCCAATATGGCCCGCAGCAAAAGTCGGCCTACAAGCTCTTCGACTTCTTTGCTACCTGCGAGTACTTCGAGGAAGAGTTCGACTACGATCAGGTCATTCCGCTGCCATTGCCTGGAGGCCCTGGCACACCCCATCCCGGTCCGCAGCCAGTCCCCGGCCCCTTTGTGCCCGACGGCGCATACGTCCACACTGGCGATGACATTCTCGCCACGCTTCAAGTGCAGACCATTGGCCCCGAGGGGATGCGCATTGATCGCGAGTTCTTCGTGCGCTTTGAAGATGTTGTGCGCCAGAATCCCGTCATTGCCGCCAAAGTCAATGCGGGCGAGTGGCAGCAAGCCGTGGACTACGTTGCCCACGAAGTCCTCGACAAGCCGGAAGAGTTCTTCACCCTGGAAAAGCTACGGCGCGCCGCAGCCGCAGACCGTCGCCTGAGCCTGCGCGAAATCCTTGAAAAGACCTTCGGCCTTATCACCCGCTTCAAGACCAAGGACGAGCTGCTTGACGAGGAGTTCGCCAAGTTTGTTGCCGACCGCAAGCCGCCGGAGGACGAGGCCATTCCCGCTCTGCGCAACTACTTCAAGGCGTATGTTTCCAACGGGCAAATTCGCCAGATCATTGATTCGCGGCATTACACCGATCTGGCCACCAGTCCAGCCTTTTCAACCCTTGACTTCCGGGCTGTGCCGGAACCTTACCGCGCCCTCATCCCGGAGTACGTCAAGGACTACGTTTCACTGAACCAATTCGCCCCATAAAAGGAAATCAATGCTGGACAGCAATACCAAACGCCGCATCGACACGGCCCGTGACATTCTGGTGGGCAAAGTACCCGACCCCAAATCCCAGGTCGAGCAGATCACCATTGCCCTCATTTACAAGTTCATGGACGACATGGATGCCGAGAGCGAGGAGCTGGGCGGCCAGCGCAAGTTTTTCACCGGCGACTTCGCTCGCTACGGCTGGGCCAAGCTGATGCGTTCCGGCCTTGGAGGCCACGAAACCCTCAACCTCTACGCCGAGGCCATCGCGCGTATGCCGGAAAACCCTGGCATTCCGCTGCTCTTCCGCGAGATCTTCAAGAACGCCTTCCTGCCCTATCGTGACCCGGAGACCCTGCGCAGCTTTCTCAAAATCATTGACGAGTTCAGCTATGACCACTCCGAGCGGTTGGGCGATGCCTTTGAATACCTGCTCAGTGTGCTCGGTTCGCAGGGCGATGCGGGCCAGTTTCGCACCCCGCGCCACATCATCGACTTCATGGTTGCTGTTGTTGACCCGAAGAAAGATGAAACCATACTTGACCCGGCCTGCGGCACGGCGGGCTTCCTTATCTCGGCCTACAAGCACATCCTCCAGGCCAACACCGGCGCGGACGGTGTCTGCACCCTCACCCCAGACGAGCGCGCCAAACTCGCCCAGGGCATCCGGGGTTACGACATTTCGCCGGATATGGTGCGCCTCTCTTTGGTGAACCTTTACCTCCACGGCTTCACTGATCCGCACATCGCCGAGTATGACTCGCTCACCTCGCAGGAGCGCTGGAACGAAACCGCCGATGTGATTCTGGCCAATCCGCCGTTCATGTCGCCGAAGGGCGGCATCAAGCCGCATACGCGCTTTTCCGTGCAGTCCAAGCGCAGCGAAGTGCTGTTTGTCGATTATATGGCCGAACATCTCAATGCCAATGGGCGCGCGGGCATCATCGTTCCCGAAGGCATCATCTTCCAGAGTCAGGGCGCATACAAAGAACTGCGCAAGCTGCTGATCGAGAACTCGCTCGTCGCGGTCATCTCGCTTCCGGCTGGTGTCTTCAATCCCTACTCCGGCGTCAAAACATCCATCCTCATACTGGACAAGTCCCTTGCCCGGCAAAGCGACACCATCGGCTTCTTCAAGGTGGAGAATGACGGCTACGGCCTCGGTGCGCAGCGCCGCGAAATCGCAAAGAATGATCTGCCACAAGTACAGGCAGAACTTCGCGCATATCTGGAGGCACTGCGCAGCAATCAAATTACCGATGAGTTGAGCTTTAACTGCGGGCTGATCGTGCCCAAGGAAATGGTTGCTGGTCCGGAGAATGGCGATTACAACCTGAGCGGGGAGCGGTATCGGAGCGCTGAAGCGAGAACCAACACGTTTCCCATAGTACGAATTGGTGATGTATGCACAGTGAATCCGCGCAAAAGCCAAGTTGCCAACCTCACCCCAGATACACGGGTCTCGTTTGTTCCAATGGCTGATCTGAACGAGCATCGTATTGATTTTCGGCCAAGCGAAGAGAAGCTACTTTCAGAGGTTTCAGCAAGCTATACCTATTTTGAAAACAACGATGTGCTTCTTGCCAAAGTGACGCCCTGCTTTGAAAACGGGAAAGCCGGAATCGCTCGCAGCCTTCTGAACGGAGTTGGCTTCGGGTCCAGTGAATTCTACGTGCTCAGGAGCAGCGCGCAAGTCCTGTCTGAATGGGTTTACTTCTGCGTCATGCATCCACTTTTCAGAGATGCTGCGGTTGCGCAGATGACCGGCACAGGGGGATTGCAGCGAGTTCCCCGCGATTATGTGGAGAACTTCCTAATCCCCCTGCCGCCGCTGGATGTGCAGAGGGAGATTGTTGCGGAGATCGAGGGCTACCAGAAAGTCATCGACGGCGCCCGCGCCGTCCTCGACAACTACCGCCCTCACATCCCCATCCACCCCGACTGGCCGATGGTGCCTCTTGAACAAGCGTGTGAGATTCAACGCGGGAAATTCTCGTTCAGGCCCCGGAATGAACCCCGCTTTTTTGGAGGCCAGTACCCCTTCATTCAAACCGGCGACATTGTAAGAGCAGACGGACGGAAGATCACCTATACACAAACTTTGAACGAAGAGGGCCTTTCGGTGAGCAGGCTATTCCAGCCACCGATTGTTGTTATTACGATTGCAGCAAATATCGGCGATACAGCAGTTCTTGATTTTCCATCCTGCTTTCCAGACAGTGTTGTTGGATTGACTCCGCGGCCCGGAACAGATGTACATTTTCTTGAATTGGCCATGCGCACTAAGAAGCAGTATCTCAATGACATTGCCCCCCAAGCAGCCCAAAAGAATATCAACATCGAGATTCTTAGGACTATTGAGATTCCCCTCCCACCTCTTCCCATTCAGAACGCCATCGTCGCCGAAGTCGAAGCCGAGCAGTCGTTGGTTGCTGCCAACCGCGAACTCATCGTCCGCTTTGAAAAGAAGATTCAGGCCACTCTTGCCCGCGTTTGGGGCGAGGAAGAGCCAGAAAGCACGGAGGCTTGAGTAATGGAAGAAGCACTCGAACTCTCTGACTTCCTTCCGGTCTCCTTCAAGAGTCCGAGCGAGCGAGACTACATTGGCTTCCTCTGGGATGCCTTCAATTCCAATTGCGATTCCGGCAAGTACCAGTTCGCGTTTCTTGCCTACCACATGCTCACGATGAGCTTTGTGTACTTCAAGGTTTGGCAGATCAGGGAGTCACGCAACCACGAATTCAGGCATGGGCTTATCGGCTTTGGCAAGGAGATCGAGAAGAACCTGCTGGAGGCGAGTTCTCCTTTTTCGTTCAGCGTCGTGAACGAGCGCTCTATCCTCCGTTTCCTCAAGTTGATTGAATGCGACAACGGAGAGATTGGCAGCTACGCCAAGCTGGTGGATGACCGCAACGATACTGCGCATCCAAATGGCAACGTCTTTTACCGGGAAGTTGCGGCGCTTGAAGTCAAGGTACGTGAGGTCTTGCGCGCCGTTCGTGCAATCCAGGAACGTTCGCGGCCTGTCATCGAAGCCTGCTATGAGAAGTTTCTCAAAGACAGTGCCGACCCTGACCAGCGTGAATTTGAAGCCGACACCGACCAGGTACGCGAAGTCTTGATCCATGGCAATTACCTCTCCGCGAGGGACATCAAGGTTTGCGCTGCCTTTGACATGGGCAAGTTTGCCAGTGATCCGGTAAATGAAAGTGCTCAGGTGCTTCATCAAGCACTCATTGCAGGCTATGCGGAAGATTGATCTTGAGCGCGGAGATGTAAAGCATGAACGTCTACATCGCCAACTTCGGTTCTGGGAAACGGCATTTGCGGAAAGAGGTGAAGCACACATGAACGAGCGTTACAACTTAAATAGCACCGATCTGGACATTCTCGAAGCGGTAAAACTTCTGCTTCGCAAGTTGTCTGAGCCCTTCACGGTGCGCTCCGACCAGCTCGTCTCTATCGCAAAACTCTTGCACGTTGTCTCGCGCGCACCACAAGTCTGCCGATCCGTAAACGCTTCGATTTCCATTTCGATCCGAACTAGGCAAGAAAAATTTAGCTTCACATCCTCCTGGCAGTTCTCGGCCTTCGATGGAAAGCTAAGCGTCTCTACAGGAAGAAGCGAACACGACCCCGCCGTTGGTGGCGACTGGTACAACGAGATGGAATGGTCGATCAGACCATCTGAGAAATCTGAGTACAACAACCGATGGGATGAGGAATGGCTGGTGCCCGAACTTCAATACTACCCGGAACAAAAGCTCAACATTGATTTGCGTTCAAGCGATTACGAAATCTCGGTAGAGGATCACGAAAACGAACTGCTCGGCGATTACGGACAGGAAGAAGATGAAGCAAGTTGATTGCCCTTTGAATCCTTATAGGGTGCTCGAAATATGTTGCAATTCGTGATTGAAACCAGAAAATGAAAGGTCGGGTCATAAAAGCCTAAAATCCCTATGAACGTCTACATCGCCAACTTCGGTTCCGGCAATTGGGCATGGCCTGAGTGTTTACGGCGGGTCTCTATCGCCGTGATGGACGATATGCGCGTACATCCCTACTGGCAGCGCGGCGATCACGAGGGATACGTCAGCGAGGCAATTCGGGTTCTGAAGACGATGCACGGCAAGCCGCCGACGCGGTCCGTTGCCACGCGCTGGTACAACGTGAATACCCTACTGCACGAAACCGCAGGCGACCTTTGGATTCACCGGGAGAAGGATGAACTCTGGTGGACGGTTTCGACTGCTGCACCGCCTGGGCCGCCCGAGATTATGGACGATCCGGCTTACACACACAGCGCGCCGAAGATCGCCGTCTACTACAAGCAATGCCAGCCCTGGTCGCAGAGGGATAAGGCGGGGCGTATGCTGCAATGGGCCGGAATTCATCCCAAAGCCCGCGAATTCCTCTTCACCGAGGGCACCTTCCAAAAGCTCTCGGATGACAATGCAGCGTTTGCCCAGGCGCTTATTGACGGCGCGGACCTGAACCGCTGGTACAACCTGCCGGAGTGGCAGACAAAAACGGAGAAGTCGGGCAAGGGTGCGGTGCGCAGCTTCAGCCCGGCGGAGATTGCAGCCGAAAACGCAGAAGCGCGAATGCGGCAGACGGCTGGCCGCATGATTAAGACGGCGCAGCAGACGGCAATGCAGAGCGGGCAGGAACTGCTCTCGGTCACCAAGGATAAGCGGTTCCTCTTTCCCAGCGATGCCGCCGCGCAGGAGTATGCCCTGGAATTGATGAAGAAGCAGGAGGGCCGGTGCGCCTTGACGGGCCTGAAGATGCTATTGGACGATGAGCCGGGCGACGACCAATGCCGCTACTCGCTGGACCGGATTGACTCTTCCAGGCACTATGAACCCGGCAACCTTCAAGTGGTATGCAAGTTCATTAACATGTGGAAGTGCGCAATGGAGAACGAAGAATTCAAGCGCCTTATCGATTTGGTTCGCACTTAGCATATGTTGGTGGACCCACATAGACGAGGCTATATCACCGACCCATTACGGGCATCCAGCCAGCCTTCTTTTCTCCACCTCGCCCCACGGTTAGTTTTGTTCTGTCAAATATGGTTTCGGTCTCCCACCATTTCCCGTCATGCAATGAACCCACGACGCCCGCGTGAGCAGATATTGCGTGAAGTCTTGTGAATGCAGGTGGTTATAGTATTGCCTATTGTGACATATCTGACATATACTACACCATGAAAGAGGGAACGAATATGGTCCCAACGAAGAAGGCTTCTGCCCGACCAAAGCGCAGGATCGTTGCACCCGCAGAGAAGCGGACTCAAATCCGGCTCACGGTAGATTCCAAGTTTACGAAAGCACATTTCAGCCAGCTATTTGCTGTGCTCAAAATCCGGCGAAAGAACGCTCTCGCAGAGCACATTATCATGAATTTCAAAACCAAGGCTGCGCAGGCGCAGCTTGTGGCTTTCTATAACGGCCCGTGGTTGGACATTCCGTTTCAGAGCATCGACACGTCGTTCGTGTTTCCGCTGACCCACGATATTGCCGACGAACTGGAGAGAGTGGGCGGTGAGATTCTCGGCGGGGTGAACAATTCCAAAACGTTTCGCGTTATGGTGGCCCATTTCGCCTTCGTTCATAAGCTGAAAACTCCGACGCATTCCATGCCGGCATAGTCTTTGCACCCTTCATTGCAGGGGAATTACGCAGCTCTGAGTGGCTTCAGGCTTTCACTGTTGCGGCCTGCGCCTTCACTTTTGCGGCGCGTGGAGTGCGCGGTGCAGGCTTGATGGGGTCGGGAATCGCGCGGGACATTTCTTCTGCCTTCTCTCCGAGCAATTTGGTGAACTCATTCAAAAGCTCAGCATGATTCTTCGCCAGATACTTTTCAATACGGGCGTTTGTCGTCAGGCGTTCGATATATCCAAGACCGATTGTCAGGTCGAGAGCCTGGGTAGCATAGGTCTCCTCAACCTGTTTCAGGTCAGAGAGCAGTGCCTCTGACTCGCCCTGTAGCGCCTCCAGTTGAGCCTGGGCACCGGGGCTAGATCGGCTCACCTTCTCAGGATTCGTTATCAACTCAGGCTTTGTAATTGTCAGGAGCGCCTTCGCCATTTTTCCCGAGTAGTCGTTGGCATGTATCATCCGCTCGGCTGCTTGGATTTGACCGATTGGTTTCATCTTGCGGAGCAAGCCATAAGTATTGACCGAAACACGCCGATTCGCCAGAAGCTGAACCACTTCAGGACAGACGCCATCCAACATGGATCTCTTTCGGCGGATGGTATCGACATCGACTGCAAGCGACACTGAAATGTCATGCTCGCTAACGCCGTTCGACAACGCCTTCAGAATCATATAGTGCTCGCCGATATTGGAAAGACGATTGACCCGCTTATTGTAGGTGTATCCTTCGTCATCGGTTGCGATGATGCACCTGACCTCAAGTTCATTGCGCTGCTTCAATATGTCCAGCCGAAGCGCACCATCGAGAAGCAAGTATTTCCCGTCGGCAACCGGAGCAACTACGAGCGGTTCTACCACTCCTACGTGCGCAATCGATGCGGATATCTGTTTGTATTTCTTTGATTTCCGCACTTCCTGAGTTGGAACCATCCGTGGCGTGATGGATGAAATCGGAAGCAGTACGATTTTGAGATCGAAGCCAATTGTTGCTGATGAGGTCACGGTGAGTCCCTCCTATGTTATGCGGTCAGCAAGGTGCTTTGGAATGTCCTGGATTGATTCCGCGCGCAAGAGCGTGACGAAGTTCTCGTCCTGGAGAAGCCGCTTCATTGCGGTGGAAAGGATCATCAACCTGTGAGTTACGGCATTCAACCGAGCCACGGCGGAACGCTGGTGCTGAACATGTTGCTCATACTCTGCTATCAGTGCTCCAGCCGAAACCTTTTTCTTGGCTGGGCCTGTTTCTCTTGATCCGCGATCCCTTGCCAATCGCATTGCGATAATGCGCCGGGCGGTCGCCAATTTTGCTCCTCGAAGGTCGCCCTTTTCATATGCCTCGATGAGAGCTTCCTGTACCTGCTCGTTAGTTCCGGTAGAAATGATGATTGCAATTCGAAGCGGGATTCTCCCGTCGTCTACAGCCTGGAGAAGAACCTCCTCACCCTTTTTCAGAAGCTGCACAATTCCGTATGCGTAGCTTTTCTCCAAGCCGAGTTTTTGGGAAATCTCATCGGCTTTGTATCCTCTTTCGGTCAAACTGCGAACCTCGAACAACAGGGCTTTGTTGGATGGCGGCCTCCGGGCAATATTCTCAACCAGGCTCATCAGATATAACTGCTCACGCGTGACATCCGTGATGATTGCGGGAATTGACGTTTTCCCCAACGCCGCGCAGGCTTCTAACCTGCCCTGACCGCACACCAGTTCATACTGAAATCCCCCGCCTGCTGATGCACGTTTGGTCACCAGAATTGGCCTTTTGAGTCCGACGGCGTCAATGCTGGCAACTATAGATTGGAACGTCACCGGATTCCGTGGCCGTGGATTGGCAACGAATATCTGAGAAATCTCGATCATCTGGATTTGTTCTTCTGTCATGCTACCCTCTCAATCCATGTGCGCTCGGCCATGCCTTCCAAGAACTTCAAATCATCGAATCTGTAGAGGTCGATCAGAATGCCATTCTCCCGACTCAGTCGAAGCCGCTTCGTGAACAGGTCGGTGCCGGGAAACATATAGTAGTCGCGAACCGATTGATTATCAGGCTCAAGCCGAACTGCAATCGTCACGTCTGGACGGAGTGAAGTATCGAAGCGCAGATTCCATCGCATACTGCCGCTCGCAGTCGGCTGGCACCTGGCCATAATCATCGATAGCGAGAATTCTTCATTGACGATGAATAGTTCAGCAATTGGGTCCTGTCGCACGGAGGCGCCAATCTCTCGCAACCTTGTCACAAGCGTTTCACAGTGCGCGGCGTGCGCCTCGCGCAACTTTCTGTTGATCTCAATGAAGGCGAAATCCCGTTCTGGCGTAAAGCCCACGAGCGTGTACGCTCGCGCCAGTGAACTGAATCGTGACCGATATGCACTGCTGGATGGCATTCCTTCCGATTCGTCGATCAGAATGCCTGACAAAGTGCTGTAGCGTGTGAACAGATTTCGCAATTGTTCCAGCATTTCGTCATCCGTATAGTGCTTCGAACGCGCCTGGATGATCTGCTGTGCGCGGCTGAAGAGTTCTGGTGCGACAACAGCTTCAAACGCAGCCTCCTTGCGAATCCACATTCCGGGTGGATTTGCTATGCGTTTTTTCTTCAGTTTGAATGACTTGCGGTTGTATACGTTCATGCCGGCGTACTTTGGGTTGGTCAGTAACTGATGGACAGTGCCGCGTGTCCATTTTCTCAGCAGGTCTGTCAGCAGGCCGCGATCATTGAGTGATTGAGCAATCTGCACTTCGGTTCGTTCCTCTTGCGTGAACGCTTCGAATATCTCTCTAACCACCTGAAGTTCATCGGCTGGGCCGGGGACAAGAATGACTCGATCTGTCTGGATGCTCTTCTGCTGACCACGGGAAAGTACTTCCTTGGGAGTTCCGTCCATGGCTACCAATTGCCGCCGCAAACCGTATCCAGCCGGACCACCCTGCCGGTATCCCAACTCAATCAAACGGCACTGTCCGGCAAAAACCTTCACTGACAGTTCTCGGCTGTATTCTCCAGCCATCGTTCGCTTGACACTTTTGATAAGATTCGAGATCGGACTGCCGTCGTTCTCAAACTGCTCCGCGCAGTAGTGAACATTTACTCCCGCTCTCCGGCAGATGTACTCGTGGTAAGCACTCTCGTCAACATCTTGAAACCGGCCCCAGCGGCTAATGTCGTAGACCAGTACGGCGCTGAAGTCGGCATTTCCGGATTCTGCCTCTTCGAGCAATTTCTGGAGTTCTTCTCTTCCAGCCAAGGTGAGTCCACTTTTGCCGGAATCGGCGTGTGTTACCACAATCTCCATGCCATGCTGCTCCGCGTAGCGGGCGATGGCATCCGACTGATTCTCAGTGGAATACTGCTGATGCTCCGTTGACATCCGCACATATTGCGCCGCGCGTATCGGCTTCCGAACGGGTTTGGGATGTTGCTGATCCATGAAAAGACCACCAGTCGGCGCACAATGTTTCCGCCTGTCCAAGTCCCTTGAATCTGATCCTCACGGGAATGCAATATACACGAAGAACCTGAACCTAGCGCTTCATTTGGTTAAATATTTGGTATGTTGTTCGGAATGATGCGGTTATATGCTCCGTACCGATTGGGAGTAGAAAGCAAACGCAGGCAAGGGTGAGCTACCTGCCGCCTCTTTCCTGATGGCGTTGGCGCGGATTCGCCAGACGTTGTAGAAGGCGCAGGGCGTGTTGCATCTCCGGGGCCGTGAATTGGACGGCTATGCCGTGTTGCGCCGCAACCTTCGTGACCATCCGCTTCCACTCCACGCTACCGGCACACGTGATGCGTGATCCGTATTTTTGGACGGCCATCTCCAATCCAAAGAGGACCGCAGCTTTATCCTGGTTGAGCACGGTAACAACGCGTCCGCGGTCGATGACGGAAACTTGCCCGTTGAGTGCGTAGGACACATCGCCGGTTTTGCGGTCAATTTGCCAGATGCGTGTCGCGGCGATCTGATTGGCGAGCGCCTGCTGCTCCTGTTGGGCTACAAGCCGCTGTTGCTCGAAGTCGGTCCAGTCGGTGCCGCTGTCACAGTCGGGCGGCGGACCGAATTGCAGTGCGCTTGGCTCCAGGGTTGCATCGAGCCGCCGCTGATTCCGATGATCAGCATAGCGCCATCCTCGAAGTTGCGCGGCCGCCCGCGCATCTCCCTCGCTGGCACTGTCCGCTACCCAGGTGCGGAGATTCTTCGGAAATGCCTCCTGCCGCCGCTGTTGAATAGAGAGCTTCAGATCACGAATTTCGAGGACGGATTGCGCCGCAGCCTGGGAGAGCAGAACCTTCTTGTCCGACCATGATAGAGCGGATGCGCGAATCTCTTTCTTCTGTTGCCGCAGAACTTCACGAAGGTATTGGGTGCAGTCCCTGCCATCCGTAGTGAAGGCCTTGCATACCTCCCGTTGCCTATTACGATACTGGTTATAATCATTCATCAGAGCGGAACGGTCAGCCCCTCGTTGCGCCTTACGTTCCTCCCTCTGTGCGATATTACGTTCGCCATGTTGTGCCAGATGTGGTGCGGAATGTTGAAGAGATGTCGAGGCTGGTGTCCACGGCCCAAGAACGGTTTCTGTCGCCTGACGATTGCTCTTACCAGAGAAGTTGTTGCGGAATACGTCGGATGCTTTCACGCGAATGTTGTGATCAACAGCAAGGACCGTATATCCGCCCGATTCCCCCTTCTCAATGCGAAGATGATATTTTGCAAGAAATGTATGAAGGGCTTCCCATGAGACATTCTGGCGAGTTAGCAGCGTTCGTACAAGCGGAGCAACTTCTCGACGCACATAAGTTTGCAGCGATTCTTCATCGTGATAATGTTCAAACTTTGCCGCTGCACCTGAAGGCTGTTGTCCCGCAGTACGAAGCGCGTTACGTTCCGAATATGACGCGCGTACTGCCTGCTTCGATTGCTCATCCCATCGAGTTGGACCCGCTGTGTGTGTCCAGCCATATTTCGCTTCAAGGACGCGCATTGCGGCATCAAGCGTCAACCAGTTGCGATAAGGTGTATGCGCCTTGAAGGTCTCAGGATGAACCTTGTTCACCATGATGTGGATGTGAAAGTGCTTCTTGTCATCGTGCGCGACAACCATATATTGATGGTCCCGGTATCCAAGTGCGTTCAGTGTGTGCGACGCGCAATCCATCCATTGCGGCCGAGTCGGACGTTCTCCTGGCGGCCACGCCAGTTCATAGTGGCAGAGCGCATCCTTGCAGCGTGGGTTCAAAAATGCAATCCCCTCCATCTGTATTGCGACCGTGTCCAAACCGGCAAGGTTGTCCGACAATTCCACGTCGCCTCGCAAATGTGGTTTCCCTGTATCGGCGTCGCGTTCCTCAGTTAGGTACTTGCATAGCCGCCGGAAGCTGCTCGCGTGTTGCCGAGTTGGTTGCACTTTAGCGATCATGTTCACTCCGCTGTGTTTTTGTTGAAGGTGGCGAGTGCCGTGTGCAGTTCCGATAGCAACGAGTTGAGTTCACTGCGCAGTTCTTCCTCGTTGGGTAGGCCTTTTATCTCCATTAGTAGGTGCTTTTGTAATCCGAAAAGTTTGCTAAGTTCGGCGGCAACTTCGCGGCTTACTTGCGAACGTATTGGCCTATTCAGTGCGCATTTACGAATAAACTCGCTGACCGTCAAGCCGGCGAGATGAGCCTGTTGGCGAATGGTTTCCTTCTCTTGGGACAAGAGTTTGATGAGCAACCCCCGGCGATGTTCCTTCTGCTTTGGCCTTGCCATTTCTGTGCTCCTGGTGCTCTGTGGGGTCTCGGGGCGAAGCCCTGAGCAAGGTGCGCAGGCCCAAACCCGAGTAGCGAAGCGGATTGGGTTGGGGCCGGTGGATATGCCAAAACGACCGCAGGGAGTTTCGGTATATACAGCGCCTACCTTGCCTTCACGATTACCCGCTTTTTCGCCCTCTTCAACATATTATTACATAACTGACATAAAGACGGTTATTATGGTATAGTATCGTTCTATGGAGAATGAGGCACGTCGTAGAGCGCAGGTACTCTCGTCGCACAATATCGAGGAGTTTCGTGCGTTTTTGAAGGAAAAGGCGAATGACCCCGCACCGCAACCTGCTTCGTACAGGATCGGCGGGATTGTACGGGCGGTATTCCCTCAACTGTGTTTGCTGAGGAAACGGGGATACACGCTCAATATGCTGGTCGGTCTTTTTATGGAGAACGGCGTGAGAATCACCGCAACAGCGTTGTCGGGTTACATGAAGAAACTGAATGAGGAGTCGGAAGTGGTATCGACAGTCGAGGTTCGTAAACAGAGAACACAACCTTTGCCACCTGGTTCGTAAGCTTGCAAACACTTGGCAATGAAACCGGATGTACCGCTGAAAGAAAGGGCTGCAATGATGATCCTGCCACGCAACAACCTTCGAACGATTGTGGGAAGAAGTAGCTGTGATGTCGGCTCAGACAAAAGGACATAACCGTGCAGTGCATCCTGGAGAAAAGTCAGACAAAGAGTGCGAGGGAATCAAAGTTGTCTGCGCTGACTTGCCGATAATTTCGACGGCACTTTGCTCTGTGGGCGTGGTAAATCCGCACGTAATTCAATTGCAACTCAACCAATGAGGGAATGAGATGCCGAGAAAGATTCTGAGACTGCCGATTGTATTGGATCGCACTGGCCTTTCACGCAGTACCGTTTATCAGCGTGTCACCGAAGGGAAATTCCCAAGGCCAGTGTCGCTTGGGGCCAGGGCAGTTGGCTGGATTGAAACCGAGGTCGAGGAGTGGATTGCCTGCCAGATAGAGGCTAGCCGGGAGCTCTGCGTACAGAGAACTGGAGTAAGCCGTTCATCGGCAAGATGACGTCGACGCGGGATTCCTGCGTGGCAGTCATCTGGGATTGCAGGGCACGAACTGATTCTCTCCCGGCCAAGTTGTCTGACTGGCTACGCCGCAGTTCCACGGAACGGCAGCACCTTGCCGCCGCGCTGTGTCCGTTCCAGAAAATCTGCCCAGTCCTGCATCATCCTGGCGCGTGGCTCCAGGTACAAGGCGTGGTTGTAGGCAGCGCTTACAGCGTTCCGTGGCGCGTGAGCAAGCTGCAACTCGATATGGTCGTGGCTGTACCCTTGCTCGTGCAGGATGGTGGAAGCCAGACCACGGAAACCGTGGCCAGTCATGCGGCCCTTGTACCCCATGCGCTTCAATGCTCCCAAAATCGTATTGTTGCTCATGGGCTTCTTGATGTTGCGATCACCGGGGAAAAGCCATTCGCTGTGCCCAGTGAGACTGTGCAAGATTGTCAGCGCCTCTAACGCCTGCGTCGCCAATGGCACAATATGCGGGGTGCGCATCTTCATGCGCTCGGCAGGTATATCCCAACGGGCGGCATCAAGGTCGAACTCAGCCCATTTCGCCTGAATCAATTCACTGGTACGTACAAAGGTCATGGCCAGTATCTTCATTGCCAGGCGAGTGACGTGCGTTCCCTGGTAGACCTCGATGCTCCTCAGCAGTTCCGCAAGCTCCTTGGCATCCACGCGGGCATAGTTGACTTTGCGAATGGACTTGAGGATGTCGCTAGGGCGAATCTCGCTGGATGGGTTGCGTTTCGAGTAGCCGTGGGCAATGCTATAACGGAAGACCTGCCCCACTGTCTCCAGCGCACGTTTGGCAATATCCAGTGCGCCGCGCTCCTGAATCGCATTGGCCATCGCCACCAATTCCGGCGCTTCGATCTCGGCAATGGGACGCGGACCGAGGCAGGGCAGAATATCTGCGTCCATGCGCCGCTTTATGTACTCCACATGGCGCGGACTCTTTCCAACCTGCCAATGCGCCAACCACTGCGTGGCCACGCTCTGGAAGGAATTCTCGACCGCGATTTTCTCCGCAGTCTTTTCGGCCTTCCGCTGGGCCATCGGGTCAACGCCGGTTGCCAGCAGCTTTCGGGCCTCGGCGTGGCGTTCACGGGCCAGCGCTAGCGGAACATCTGGATATTTGCCGATAGACATCAGCTTTTCCTTGCGGTCAAACCGGTATGCCCAACGCCACAGCTTTCCGCCAGCTGGTGTGATCCAGAGGTAAAGCCCTCCGTTGTCGTTCAAGCTGTAGGCCTTCTCCTTCGCCTTGGCCTTTTTTATTTCAGTGTCGGTCAGTGCCATTTCGTCCAGAACCTCCGTTTTTGAAAAATACCCCCACCTCAAAATAAAAATACCCCCATAAGTACCCCCTGTCAAATGCGGCTGCATCTGGATGCATCTGGACGCAGAAAGACGTAAAGCCTAGCATTTGCTAGGCTTTACGTCTTTCTGCTGGATGTCTTTGGATGTTCTTGGAAGGTGTCTTGGCGGAGGGAGAGGGATTCGAACCCCCGGTACCCTTGCAGGCACAACGGTTTTCAAGACCGTCGGTATCAACCGCTCACCCATCCCTCCGCTGTTCGGAAAGGCCCTGACTCCATCAGTTTACCGCACCTGTCGTTTTGTCATCGGCCGAGCCAGTTGCACATCGGTTGCGCGCTGCTGATTCCAAAGCTTCCATTGCTGCCAAACTGCATGGATCAACAGCATCATTCTTGATACAGGCCTATCTGGTCACGCTTAGATCACTATGACGCAGAATCGCCTCGATGACAATGTCGGCGACGCCCAACTCATGGAGGTTAGTTGCCAGGCCGCGACGAAACGCGTGCAAACCATACCACGGCAGTCCTGCCCCAACCAGCATGGGCCTGATTATCTCGCGCATCATTCCTTCGAGATCGTGCACGGTCAACCAACAGCTGGCCCCGCAAGGGGCTTAGTGTGCCTGCCGAAGGCCCAGCGAGGCCTCCGGCGAAAAAAACGACAACAAAAGAACCGGAAAAACGCCGGTTTGCGCCGATGCCTCAGAATCCCGGGCTCCGGTCTTCTTGACTCAGCGTTCTTCAGATCTTCCTTTAGCACGATGGGTGTCTCCAGCCCAGAAGCATGGGGAGGACTGCCACGGAAAATATGTGACAACCGACACGAATCCTAACCGTCGTTAATTTAGTCTTGAACACAGTAAATCACGAACGGAGAATTTCCATGTTGAAGGCCTTTTCTCTCTCATTTTTAGCTGTTTGCGCTGTTTCGGCCGGACTTCTGCTGCAAACAGCGCCGTCAAGCGCGCAAGATAATGGCTGGGACTCGATTCCCCGCCAATATCGCGAGTTTCAGCGCCAGGGCTTTCGCGATGGCCTGCAGGGCGCACAGCGCGACTTTGGCAACCATCGCCGGCCCGACGTGAACAACCGCGAAGAATTCCGCAGCCCCAAGGTTCCGCCTGCAATGGTGAACGACTACCGGGACGGCTTCCGCCGTGGATACGATGCTGGCGTCCGCCACTTCTTCCCCGGGGGGGCGTCTGGTGTGATGCCCTGGGAGCCTCCGGTCGAGCGGCACGATGACGGCCCCCGCGACCTGGCGCAGTACGGCCGCCTCGGCTACAACGACGGCATGGTCGGCGCCCAGAAAGACTATGGCAATCAACGCCGGCCCGACGTGAACAATCGCGACGAGTTTCGCAGTCCCAGCGTGCCGGCCATCCATGTCGACGAGTATCGCGCCGGCTTCCGCCGCGGCTATGACGATGCCGTGCGCAGGACCTATCCGAGCGGCCTGCCTGCGATCATGCCCTGGGAACAGCGTCCCTCTTCGCGCTGGGATGATATGCCCAGCGATTTTTCTGAATTCCGCCGCAATGGCTTCCGCGAAGGCCTGGCTGCAGCGCAGCAGGATTACGACAACCAGCGCCGCCCAGATCCGGAACAGCACGAACAATTTCGCCACCCGGCCGTGCCTTACCAGTCTGCCGATGAGTTCCGTGAGGGCTTCCGCCGTGGCTATGACGTCTCCACGCACCATCTCTATCCCAACGGCCTGCCGGCGCTCTTCCCCGGCGAGATTCCGCCTTCTCCCTGGCTAACGATGGACCACAATACCGTGCAGACCCAGCGCACGGCCTTTGTGGAAGGAGTCTTTGCCGCCGGTCAGGACTATGAGGCCGGATACGCATCGGACCTCAACCGCCATGAAGAATACCGCTCGCCGAAGATGAACTTCCTGCTTAAGATGGTCTACAAGACCGGTTACAAAACCGGCTACGACACCGCAATGCGCAACTTGGCGGATGGTGTGCCCGGAGTTGCTTCTCCGTCACAGCGACGTGCATTCCTGGATGGCATTGCGGCGGCACATCGCGACTTCGACGAAAAGCGTCGCCCTGAGCTCAACCTGCATCCGGAGTTCACCCAGCCCCAGGTAGAGCCGAGGTCCCAGGATGAGTATCGCGAGAGCTTCCGTCGCGGCTATGAGATGGCCAATAGCTACCTCAATTAGGCTGTCCAAAATGAGCCCGCTTCTGAAGATCTAAAACCCACGCATCGGCTTCGGGAATACCGAGGCCGTGCGAGGCATCGATGTCTCTCTGGGGACGGGCGGAGTTCGTCCGTGTAGATTGGCAGCTTTGCCACAGAAGCAAAAAGGGGAGCCAGCGCGGCTCCCCTTTTGCTATTGACAGCGATGCGGTTGAGTTACTGTTTGCCTTCCAGCTCATCGGCCAGGGCATTGGCGCCGTAGAGCTTGCGCAGCCCCTCGATCATGCCCGCCGAGTGCACGGCAACCGCGCGGTTTCTGGTCCCGTCATAGACAAAGTCGCCGGCCAGCGACTCGATGTTGCCGTCGAAGATCAGGCCCACCAGTTCGCCGTTGCGGTTGACTACAGGCGAACCGGAGTTGCCGCCGATGATGTCGCCGGTGGTGACGAAGTCCAGCGGAGTGGTCAGGTCCAGCTTGTCGCGGCCGGCCGCCTCTTTGGCTGTCAGGTTGAAGGGCGGCTTGTTGCTGAAGCTGGCCGCGCGGTCATAGAGCCCGTAGAAGGTGGTGAAGGGCGGCGCGACGGTGCCGTTATAGGGATAGCCATCGACGGTACCGAAGCTCAGCCGCAGCGTGAACGTGGCGTCGGGATAGGCATCGGTGCCATAGACGAGGAAGCGCGCCTTGCCCAGCTTTTCGCCGGCCGGGGTCAGAACGCTGCTAATGGTGTCGCGTATGCGGCGGTTGGATTCGCGAACGATGGGGTCCGCGCGCCGCGCGGCCACAATCATGGGGTCGGTGGATGCAGCGACGGCTGCCTCGCCGCCATCCAGCAATGCCTTGCGCACCGCCGGATCGGCCAGCTTGCTGCCGTCGACCAGCGCATTCACGGTCTTGTCCACATCGCCGCCCTGCAGGAAGGCCTGCACGTAGGCGTCGTTCTGACCGAGTTTTTCCTGGGCCAGCTTGAGCCCAGCGCTCAGGTAAAGCTTCTCCGTTGCCGGATAAATGGTTGCGGGCGAGAGCATCTGGTAGCGGAGCGATTCCAGGCCCGCTTCGTGGAACTGCGGCAGCCGCTCGCCATCGGGCTTCCTGATCTCGGCCACGTACTGCACGATCTCAAGCGCCTGAGTGAACAACTGGCTGTTGATGCGGCGGAAAACTCTTCCCTTGATCTCCGGCTTCATCTTCTCGACTGCGCCGGCAATCTCGTCCCAGGCTTTGCCGTATTCCTTTTTCCATTCGGGATTGGCGTCCACCTTCTGCCGGAAGTCGTTTTCCTCGGCCTGTTTCTTGGCCAGGATGGCCGGATCGGCGAGCGCGACGGCGCGGCCCAAGTAGACCTTCAGGCTGTTTTGCAGGTAGAAGATTTCAGTGCCAACCAGGCGCGCCTGCTCAGGCCCCTGCGCGCCAAAGGCCTGCGCGGCGGCGATGCTGCGCTGGAGGTACTCGGTGATCGCCGGCCCTCTCACGTCGCGCTCCATCAGCAACTGCGCCACCGTATCCTGGCGTTCCGTCGAGCCCGGATGGCCGGAGATGAAGGTCAGTTCGCCCGGCGCGGCGCCCTTTGCGCTCCACTTCAGGAAGTTCTCGCTGTGCAGCGGCTTGCCGTTTTCGTAGACGCGGAAGATAGCCATGTCGATGTCGTAGCGCGGATAGGTGAAGTTATCCGGGTCGCCGCCAAAGAAGGCCGCCTGCTGCTCGGGCGCGAAGACCAGCCGCACATCCGTATAGATCTTGTACTGGTAAAGCCAGTACTGGCCGCCCTGGTAGAACGAAACCACGTCGGAGCGCAGGCCGGTTTTCTCCTTGCTCTCCTTTTCGATGGCCGCAATCTCGGCCTCGCGGGCCTTCAGCGCCTTGGCCTCGTCGGCAATCCCCTTGGCCGCGCCCTGCACCCGGCCGGTCACATCCTTCATGCCCACCAGGACGTTCACTTCCAGATCCGCGGACTTCATCTCCTCGTCCGGCGTGGCTGCATAAAAACCGTCGCGCAAATAATCATGCTCTGCCGTCGAGTTCTTTTGCAACTGGCCGCGCGCGACGTGGTGATTGGTCAGCAAGAGGCCGTTGGGGCTGACAAACGAACCCGACCCGCCGTCGTTGAGGCGCACGCTGGCCAGGCGCAGATGGTCCAGCCAGGCCTGTGTGGGGGTGAATCCGTATTTGGCCGCCATTTGCTTCACTGGCGGGTTGTCAAAGGTCCACATGCCTTCTTCGGCGTGAATCACGGGCCCCGCGGCGAGCAGCAAAGCGGCCGGGAGCAGAACAACGGAACAAAGTCGATGAACGAACATTCAAATCCTCCTGGGGGAGAAAACTGGTGCTTGCTCGCCGACGATCTTGACGAGACAATCTACAACCGAGGCAGGCGGCCGGCGCCTGCAATGAGAGCACTTCCGGCCTCTCATCATACCGCTGCCGGTTCCACTTACGGCTGCGGCAGCACCAGCACTTCGACTCCACTGGCAGCGTCCTTCTGGCGGAATACCTGCTCGGTAGCCTTCTGGAACTCCACCGGGCGGGCGTTGGGAATGTCGGTAAAGGTTTGCGGGTTGCGGTCGGTCAGCGGGAACCATGAGCTCTCGACCTGGATCATGATGCGGTGGCCGCGGCGGAAGGTGTGAAAGAGATCAGGCATCGTGAAGTCGATATTGGCTTCCTTGCCCGGCGTCAGCGGCTCCGGCTTCTCCCAGCTCGAGCGGAATTTCGCCCGGAAGGGTTCGCCGCGCAGCAGTTGCTGGTAGCCGCCCATGTGCAGCGGCGGCGCGTCCAAAACGCGCTTGTTGGGATGCGGGGCCTCCTCCGGGTCCGGGAAATCTTCCGGATAGACGTCGATCAGCTTCACGTCGAAGTCCGAGTCCGTGCCGGAACTGGCGACCCGGAGCCGTGGCGAGATGGGCCCGGCAATGGTCACGTCCTCTTGCAGCGGCTCGGTCTGGTAAGTCAGCACGTCTGGCCGGTAGCTGGCAAAGCGCTGGTCGTCCACCATGTAGCGCTGCGGCACGGTATCGGTGGTGTATCCCACGAAGGGCACCGGATGGTTGGGATCGCTCAGGTATTCGTCCACGCCGCTGGCTTCTGTTGGCGGATCGAAGCTGAGCTTGCCGCCGGCGTGGAAGTAGAGCGTCTTTGCCGCAGCGGCCTTTGGCGGCCAGGCGTCGAGACTGCGCCACACATTTGTGCCGGTCTCGAAAACCACGGCCCTGGGCTGCGCCGCGCCCTTGCCCTTCAGATAATGCTCGAAGAAGGGAAATTGCACGTTGGCGCGGAAGTATTCGCCGGTCTTCGAGTTGAACTGAACGTCGCCCAGGCGGAGGCCATCGCCGCGCGCCCAGCCGCCGTGAACCCAGGGGCCTTCGACCAGCGTCACGGGCGTTTTGGGATTGAATTGACTGATCGCCTGGAAGGTTTTGTACGGACCGATCAAGTCCTCGGCGTCGTACCAGCCGCCCACCACCAGCACCGCGCAATGGACGTTCTTCATGTGCCGCGACAGGTCCCGCTGCTGCCAGTAGGCGTCATAGGTGTCGTGTTTGGCCTGGTCATTGAAGAGCCAGTTCGAGCCCTTCAGGTAGAGCTTGTCCAGGTTGGCGATGTTCCCCGCCTGCAGGTAGAACTTGTAGCTATCGGGCGTGCCAAAGTCGAAAGGAACCGTGGGCATGGTGCTCAGCGGGTTCTCCTGGGGATGGAAGAACGGAGCATAAAAGCCGAAGTTGGCGCTCAACATGAACGCTCCGCCATGATAGCCGTCGTCGCCCAGGAACAGGTCGGTCATGGGCGCCTGCGGGCTGGCGGCTACAAGCGCGGGATGCGAGTCGATGATCGAGGCCGAGGTGTAGAAGCCCGGATAGGAAATGCCGTAGATGCCCACCTTGCCGTTGTTGTTGGCGACATGCTTGAGCAGGAACTCGATGGTGTCGTAGGTGTCGGAGGAGTCGTCCACATCCTGGGGCGACTTCTTCTGGTCGATGTGCGGGCGCATTTCGACATACTCGCCCTCGCTCATCCAGCGCCCGCGCACATCCTGGTAGACGAAGATGTAGCCGCTCTTCTCGAACTCCTCGGAGGGGCCCAGACGCCGCGGATGCTGGTCCTCACCGTAAGGGCCAACGCTGTACGGAGTGCGCTCCATCAGAAACGGATACGGACCGCCGGCCAGATCCTTGGGCACATAGACCGCAGTGAACAGCCGTTTTCCGTCGCGCATGGGGATGCGGAACTCGTACTTCGTGTAGTGGGCGCTAACGAAATCTTCCCTGGACGCATCCGGCGCCGCCTGCTGGGCGTGAAGCATGGGAAAGACAAGGACAAGAACGGCCAGAACGGCCAGAGGAAAGCGGCAAGGCTTGGGCATCTTCGGCAACAATCTCCTGAGCTATTAGACTACTTTAAGGCATGACCGCCACTGCAATGCAAAGAGGCCCTGAATCCCGGCAACTGCTTGCCGTAGGGGATTCAGGGCCTCTTTTTACTTCAGTTCCTGCCTCTATTTCGCGCTCTTTGGCAGGACCTTCTCCAGTTGCGCAATCTGCTGCTTCACCAGATCAGCCTCGGGCCCTGCCGAAGCATAGACCAGGTAGTGGCGCAGATGTTCGAGGGCTTCGGCGTACGCTCCTCGCTTGGCCAGAATCACGGCCAACTGATCTTCGGTCTTGGGCGCGGCAAGGTGGTTCGGGTCCATGGCTAGAGCGTTGAGCGCGCTGGTCTCGGCCAGGCCATTGGCGCCGATGTTGTAGTTGCCCACCGCGCTGAAATACCAGATCTGCGGCGTGCCCGCCGGGTTCAGTTCCAGAGCGTGATTGGCCGCATCGGCCACATCCTGCCATCTCTGCTGCGTTGCGGCCAAGGATGCAATATGCTCGTAAGGCGGGATGTACTTGGGGTCGCAGGCTGCGGATTTCTTGAAGGCCTCCAAAGCCTCCTGCGGCTTATCCTTCTCCTCAAGCTTGCCCAGGTGGTACCACGCCTCGGCAATCTTCGGATCGATGCTCACTGCCTTCTGCAGGTGTTTCTTGGCGCTGCCGAAGCTCTTGTTCATCTCGTCGGCCTGGGCCTTCTCCAGTTCTTTCAGCGCCTCTGGCTGTGCCGTGGCAATGGTCGTGCTGACCACGGAACCCGTCGCCCGCGCGTCCTGGCTGAGGGTGATCGTGCCCAGATCCGGGCTGTCCATGATTCCGCCGTTCATAATCGTCACCGCCGTCGACGCAAAGCCTTCCAGAATAGCACTCACTTTGCAACCCACGAACTGAGATGGATCCACATGTTTCGGATCGCGCGCGGACCTCACACCCTCGCTCTCCCTGGATGAGGCACTGATGCCAAACCCGCCCTTCTTATCCGTCAGAGTGTAGTACTTCACCTTGCCGTCGCAGTTCACGACTACCGGAATCGGGTCCCAGGGCAACTGGCCGCCCGCCACGACCACCTTTCCAATAAAGCGCATGCTCCCCACCTGCTCATTGAGGGTTTGGTCAAAATGGGCACCCGCGCCCGTCCCGGTCGCCGCTGCCGCGTTCTTATCCACGCCTGATGATCCACCCCCGTTGTTCTGCGCCTGGGCGCTGGCCAGAGAAAAAAACACTACCGCCAAAAGGCCTGATACAAGCAACTTATGATTCATGAATCTCCTCCGAATACCGAATACCGAAATATTATTATATTCGCCACGGGATTGCGGCGGGGCACAATTCTCCGCTGGATTCCGGGCAAGCGCCATTCGGCGGGACGATGCCAGACTGCGCTTCGCGCCGCGGCGCGGGTTGCCGGGCCAGCGCCGTTCCATTTTTCCCAAATCGGGTTTTATGAGCTGCTTTGACCGCTGATCCAGCTCAAAACAGCAAAGTTGCCTTAATATCCACCTAATTACGTTGCAACTCCTTATACTTGACTTGCGTCCAATGCGATAAGACGTTGCGGAGCTTCACCCGCGCCGGCAGTTCGCGTTCATGCTTCACCGGGAACTGCTAACGGTTTCGGGTTTGCGGCACATCGAAGTATTTGATACGCTCAGGCAATCTTCGCGTTGAGCGAAAGGAGAGTTTTCATCATGGCAGAAGAAAACAAGATTAACGGTCTGGCGTGGTTTGTGGCTGGATTGGGCGTAGGCGCGCTGGTGGGGATTCTTTACGCCCCCAAGAGCGGCCGCGAAACCCGGGAAGACCTGATCAACGGCGCCAAGGAAGGAACCGAGTACCTGCGCAACCGCTCCCGGCAAGCCGCCGAACAGGTGGGCAACCTGGTGGAACAGGGCAGGGAGCATATGGGCGACTACGTGGATCGTGGACGCGCGCAGTGGGAAGAGTTCGTGGAGCGCGGCAAGAACCTGGTCTCCGAACAGACGGGCCGGGTGAGCGCGGCAGTTGAAGCCGGGCGCGAGGCCTACAAGTCTCCTCCCCCTCCCAGCGAGCCCTCCGAGCTATAAGCAGCCGCTTCCCTCTCGGCCGGATTCCGGTCCGAGGGTGTTCCATCATCCGTCTGGATCCTGCCATCGAGTAGCGGCAAGCCGCTGCTGGATGGCAGGCTCTGGAAACAGCGTTCCGGCTTCTTTTGGGAGCGCGCAAGAGAACAGAACCCGAGTCCGCAAATAAGCTGAACGAGAATACTTCTATGCCAATGCCAAAACTGGACAATCAAACCATTCTGCTCGCCCTCCTTGTTGTAACTGGGCTGGCTGTATTGCTGCAGGCAATCGTCCTGCTGGCAATCTTCTTCGCCATGCGCAAGGCGGTCGCCCATTTCCGGGAAGAGACCGAGAACCTGCGCTCCTCAATCATGCCCGTCATCTACGACACGCGGGATATGCTGGCCAGCACCCAGGGAACCATGACCAACATGCAAGCCTTCCTTGCCAACGCGCAGGCTTTCCTTACCCGCGTGTCGCCCAGGGTCGAGTCAGTCGCCGACGACGTGGCGCAGATTACCCAAACGCTGCGCATGCAAACCGCGGAGATGCAATCCTCGGCCCTGGAGATGATGGAGCGGGTGCACAGGCAAAGCGATCGGGTGGATGACATGATTACCGAATTCCTGAACACCGTCGATCGCGCCGGAGGCTTTGTGGCCGAGGCCGTCAGCAAGCCCGTCAGGCAGATCTCGGGCATATTGAGGTCGGCCAAGGCAGTTGTTGAATCGTTGCGCGGCTCACGAATACTGCGCTAGAGCGGCGTCGAGAAAGACCCAGCGTGAAAGTGAAGGGGCAGGGACTGTGACAGTCCCTGCCCCTTTTCGTTGCGATGAAGCTACTTCTTACTGCTCGTCAAGCTGAATCAACTGAATCGAATACCCCGGCATGGTGTGATGCAGATGGCTGCTCACGCCGCGCAGAGTGGTTTCCACGGGAACGATCTCTTTCGGCTGCTCCATCGTGTTGGTGGCCTGCGTGCTGTGCGCGCTGAGGCTGACAAGCGTGCCGGTGGCGGCCAGCCTGACGCCGGCAAACTCGATCTCCACCGGCTGCGGAGTGGAGGAGGCATTGACCAGCTTCAGATAGAGCCGCTTCTTTGCCGAGTCCCGCGTGATGGAGTAGAAGAACCTGTCGCCCGCGCCCTGCAGCTTTGAGCCGAGGGTTTGATCCCCCAGATGAGAGGCGAAGATCACCTGCGCGTAGTAGCTGGGCGAGCCGTAGCTGCGCGAGGCGTCGTAACCGATCAGGTCGGGCGCCCATTGCATTCCGCCAGGATTCACGTTGACCAGCAAGGGAGCGTAGGCCGCCATCACAATGATGTCGCTGTTGCGCTCGAGGCCGGTCATCCATGCCGCGTCGCCCAGAGCCGCGTCAAAGTTCGGAGTCGGCGAACCCTCCTTCGTGGCCCACTCGCCCACGAAGATCTTCGGCCCGTTGCGGTCGGTCTTGTCGTAGTGCGCCGCGTCCTCATAAAACTTGGTTGCGCGCACATAGTAGTGGTCGTCAACCACGTCGGGACGGATGCCCTTCACCGGCATCGTGGCGATCAGCTGCAGATCGGGATACCTGGCCTTGATGGCCTTGTAGAACTGCGCGTACCGCCCGTCATAACTTCCGGACTTGTCGAAGTTGTCCTCGTTGCCGATTTCGACATAGGTGAGCTTGAAAGGTTGCGGATGGCCGCCCCTGGCGCGAAGAGCGCCCCATTTTGTGTCGACGCCGCCAGTCGCGTACTCGATTTCGTCCAGGGCATCCTGCACATACGGTTCAAGGTCAGGACCAGGATTCACGTGCTCCTGGGCCATCGAGTAGCCGGCATAGACCGCCATCACCGGCTGCATCTTCAGGTCCTCGCACCACTCCAGAAATTCAAGCAGCCCCAGTCCATCGGAGGAGTGATAGCTCCACGGGCTGGGATGAGTCGGCCGGTCCACCAGCGGGCCGATGGTCTTCTTCCACTGGTACCGCTCGGCGATATGGTCGCCCTCCAGGTAGTTGCCGCCGGGGAAGCGCAGAAAGGCCGGATGCATCGCGGCCAGCTTTTCCATCAGGTCGATGCGATTGCCGTTCGCGCGGTCGTGATAAGTGGGCGGAAACAGCGACACGAGATCAAGCCAGAGCGTTCCCGCGCGCCCCACGGTAATGGCGAGATGGTTGTCCGCAGAAGCCTGAATCTCGCCCGTCTTCAGGGTGAATTCGTACTGCTTCCAAGCCGTTGAGATCGCCGGAACGGTCGCCGTGGCCACAGCTTTGCCGCTCGCATTGTTGACCAGGCTCACGGTGACCGCGCCCAGATCGCCGGAGCCGGCCTTGGCATAGAACGAGCCCTTGTAGGCGGTGCCGGGCCGCAAGCCCATGCCCCAGTAGCCCTCGTTCAGCACGCCGGCCTGGTTTTGCGGGTCGGCCTGTTTCACGTCGATCCGGAGGCTGGTTTTCAGAGCGTCGCTCGGGCCGGTCTTCTCATCCGCCGCCATCGTGGCGCGCGCATTGCCGTTTTCGACCTGCAGCCAGTTGACGATGCCGGTCCAATCGGTGCGGAAGGTGCGATTGCGAACCATCTCCGCATAGAGACCGCCGTCGTAGGAGTAGTTGATCTCCTCGGTCATCAGGCCATACAGCGATGGGCTGACCTTGGAGACCGGCTGGTCGGCGTGGATGGTGAGGACAGCGGGCGGCGCCTGCGCCTGAACGCAGACAGCAGCAAAAACAGCGGCAGCAGAAAAGGCCACGCCGCGAGCAAACGTTTTCAAAACCATCGAATATCCCCCCAAAAATCTTTGCCGAGTCAGTATAACGCGGCAGCGCTCAGCCTTGCGGAGAGCGAAAGATGGCGCAGGATGGAAGGAGAAAATCTCGGCACGGCTGAAGTCGTCCCCTGACACAGAACGCGGACCATGAGAGTTTTTCCGCAGCCTGTGAAGCCCCCTTCTCCCTTCGGAATCTCTGACCTGCAACGGTAGAACTGGATATGATGAACAGGCGCGCAGGCAGCGAGGGCCTGCTTCACGGCCGGCGTGGCCGCGCCCAACGGAAGAGCAGGCAGAGCGCGCCGAGGACGGCCAGCACCACCGCCGCCAGTTCCATCATCTCGATACTGGGCAAGTCCTTCAGATTGAGTGCGGCCACCAGAACAGCTGCCAGTACGGCTGCCAGCATCAGCATTCCATTGACCACAATGGCCTTGAACCCCAAGCGCGGAGACGGCGGTTGCGGTTCTACCGGAACCGGCGCGAAGAGAAGCGGGATCTCTTTCATGAGCTGATTGCCTGGTCGAGTGCCCGGAGCCTGGGTGCGATACACCTCCGGCGCGGCTTTCGCAAGCACTGCGCCCAGCGTCGCTTCCGCCGTCAAGGGGCGGACCTGGACAGTCTCAAAGTCAACTTGATTGCTGCTCAACTGCCGTCCGGGATTAATCGCGCCAGGGAAAAGCCCCTCGACCGACCGGGTGGCCTCCAGTTTGGAGCTGACCTGGGGAGTGGCAGGGACGGACTGCGCTGGGTCAGCGGCTTCAATGGCGCCGGCGCCGGAAGTATTCTTTGCCGGCACCGACGATTCAAACCAGTCTTCGGGCATTCCCAGGCTGTCTCTTCCAGGCAATGCGCGAACAGCAACCGGTTGCGCTGAAAGCACAAGCAAACCTGGCTCCTGGGCCTGCGTGGAGACCTGCCTATGACCGGCGCCGCGACCGGCATCTGGCGCCCGTGCGGGCTCGACGCCGGACCCTGCCCCCAAGCCGGTCAGCAGAGATTCAACAACCTCCAGGGAAGCAGCCTCTGCGGCACGCACAGCGGCAAGGGGCAAGTTTGCACCCTCATTCCACGAGGGAACGTTCCCGGCCAGATTGACGGATATGCCCAAAGTGCCCTCCAGCGCGGCACATTTGCCCGTTCACGGATCGTACTATACCGCCCAGGTCCGCAGGTTTTTCACTGCGGGAGCTCACGAACGCTGTACCAGACTCTATCGACCATTCTTCTGGAGATTTTCGCCCGATCCGAGCTAGACAATCCATCCGCCGCCTACGACTTCGTCGCCGTCGTAGAAGACCGCCGACTGGCCGGGCGTCACGGCGCGCTGCGGTTCGTCGAAGGTGGCGAGGACTTCGTCTTCCCCAGTCGGCTCCAGTATGGCCCAGGCGGGCTCGTGACGGTTGCGAATCTTGATTTGCACACGCATGGGCGCGGTCAGCGCGGCAATCGAAATCCAGTTCAGCCCGCGGGCGCGCAGGGTGCGGGTGGCCAACTCGGCATCAGCGCCGACGGTGACGCGATGGCTCGCCGGGTCAATCCGCAGCACATAGAGCGGCGTGGGTGAGCTGACGCCCAGCCCCTTGCGCTGGCCCACTGTGAAGTTGAAGATGCCCTCGTGCCGCCCCAGCACAGCGCCGTCGGAAGCCACCAGCTCGCCGGCCGTCTCCGGCAGCCGCTCGCCCTGCTCTTCCAGATACGCCGTCAAGAAGTGCTTGTAGTCGTTTCCGGGGATGAAGCAGATCTCCTGCGAGTCGGGCTTTTCAGAGAGCGCCAGGCCGTACTGGGCTGCCAGCTCGCGCACCTCCGGCTTGGTCAGCCCGCCCAGCGGAAAGAGCGTGTGGGCAAGCTGCACCTGTGTCAGCCCGAAGAGAAAGTAGGTCTGATCCTTCGCCAGATCTTTGGCACGCTTCAGAATCCAACGCCCGCGCCCAGAGTCGCGTCCGGCATCAAACTCGTTGATCGCGTAGTGGCCTGTGGCGATGCTCTCGGCCCCAATCGACCGCGCCGTCTGAAGCAACTGATCGAACTTCAAATGATTGTTGCAGAGCGAACAGGGGATGGGCGTGCGCCCGGCCAGGTATTCGGCCACAAAAGGCCGCACCACATCCCGCTCGAAGCGCTCCTGCTCGTTGACGACGTAGTAAGGAATCTTCAGTTGCTCGGCCACGCGGCGCGCGTCATACACATCGTCCAGCGAGCAGCACCGCCCGGCCTTCGGCGCATCCGCGTCTGAGATGCCGCACTTGCCCACCAGCCGCGTCTGGTCCCAAAGCTGCAGCGTTAGGCCAACCACCGCGTTGCCTTCGTGGGCGAGCAGCGCCGCCACCGTCGAGGAGTCCACCCCTCCGGACATGGCTACGACGATGGTTTCGGGCTTGGGCATGGGTTTCTTTCGTAAAGCGGTGTTAGCGCGGTTAGCGTTGTTAGCGGAGTTATTGAGACGGCCCGAAGCGTTAGCTCGACTAACTCCGCTAACGCCGCTTCTGTACGCCTCACCCCGCCGTTCCCGCCGCCACCGGCGAAATCATTCTTAAATGCTCGACGGCCTCCGGCACGACCTGCAAAACATAATCCACATCCGCATCAGTCGCCGTCTTCAGCAAGCTGAAGCGCAAACTGGCGCGGGCGCGGGTCTTGTCCAGGCCCATCGCCATCAGCACATGGCTCGGCTCGGTGGCCCCGGAGTGGCAGGCCGAACCGCCGCTGACGGCCACGCCCTTCAGGTCCAGAGCAATCACCAGCGCCTCGCCTTCCAGATTGTCGAACCAGATGTTGGTGGTGTTGGCCACGCGGGGGACAAAGTTCGTGGATTCCCAGGTCCCCAAATGCGAGGGACCTGGGGCACCCGAATGATTGCTGGAAAAAGAAGACGCAGGTCCTTCGACTCGCTGCGCTCGCTCAGGATGACAACCCGAAGAGTGCGCGCCATTGACGCCGGTGCCGGGAATCGAGAGAATGCCCGCCTCCAGCCGGTCGCGCAGCTTGGCCACCCGCTCCATGGTCCCATCTTCCAGCGAGTGCATGGCCAGTTCGGCGGCCTTGGCCAGGCCCACAATGCCGGACACGTTCTCGGTTCCGGCGCGGCGGCGGCGTTCATGGCTGCCACCAACGATCAACGATTCAAGCGGAGTTCCACGGTGCACGAAGATTGCCCCAACGCCCTTCGGTCCGTACATTTTGTGTGCGCTGATGGAGCAGAGATGGCAGCCGAAGCGGCGCACGTCGATGGGCACCTTGCCCGCGCCCTGCACGGCGTCGATGTGGAAGAACACGCCCGCTTCGGCGGCAATCTTGCCGATCTCTTCAACGGGCTGGAGAACGCCGGTTTCGTTATTGGCCAGCATCACGCTGACGAGCCGCGTTTCCGGTCGAATGGCGCGCTGAATCTGGGCGGGATCAATCAGCCCGCTCGGCCGTGGCGCCACAAAGGTCACCTCCACGCCGCGCTCGGCCATGCGCTCGGCCGCCCTCAGAATCGCGGAGTGCTCAATCGAAGTCGTCACAAAGTGGTCGCCGGGGCGCAGCAGGCCGAAGATGGCCGTGTTGTCCCCCTCGGTGCCGCCGGAGTTGAAAACCACCTCGGCGTCATGGCAGTTGAAAAACTCAGCCAGCGTCGCGCGGGCGCGGTCCACGGCGGTGTGCGCCTGCTGGCCGTCCAGGTGAATCGAGCTGGCGTTGCCGAAGCACTCCATCCAGTACGGGCGCATCGCCTCCAACACCTCTGGCAGCAGGGGTGTGGTGGCGTTGGCGTCCATATAGATGCGCTTCATCGGCTGGTTCCCTTCTTCGATTGTACGAGAGTTGAGATTATGCTTGCGCCCGGAGCGAAGCCGGCCACGAATCTGACGCCGCGAAGTTTGCGCCATGTTCAATTTCATAACTCGCTTATTTTATGAGTTTTACATCCGTGATTACCATGGATGAGCCGAGGATTGCCGTTTTTCCACTTCCCTTCGCGTCCAAGCATCTGTCATACTTGATTGTGCCCACCTGGTACGTCCATTTCAAAACTACATTCAAGAGGTTGCATTCATGTCGGCAAAGTATGTCTTTGTGACGGGCGGAGTTGTGTCCAGTTTAGGGAAGGGTCTGGCGGCGGCTTCCATCGGCTGTCTGCTTGAAAGCCGCGGCCTGCGCGTCAACATGATGAAGTTCGACCCTTACCTCAACGTCGATCCGGGCACTCTGTCGCCCTTTCAGCATGGCGAGGTCTTCGTCACCGACGACGGCGCCGAAACCGACCTCGACCTGGGCCACTACGAGCGCTTCACCCACGCCGTTCTGACGCGCGACAACAATTGGACCACCGGCCGCATCTACGAACAGATCATCATGAAGGAACGGCGCGGCGACTACCTGGGCAAGACTGTCCAGGTGATTCCCCACGTGACCAACGAGATCAAGAACGCCATGCGCAAGGTTTCGGCCAACGGCGCGGACGTGACCATTGTGGAGATCGGCGGCACGGTGGGCGACATCGAGTCGCTGCCGTTTCTGGAGGCCATCCGCCAGATGCGCCAGGAAGAAGGCCGCGAAAACACGGTTTTTGTGCACCTGACGCTGGTGCCGTGGATTGCCGCCGCCCAGGAGCTGAAGACCAAGCCCACGCAGCACTCCGTCAAGGAACTGCTCTCGATTGGAATCCAGGCGGATGTTCTGGTCTGCCGCTGCGAACACGACCTGAGCCTGGAGATGAAGCAGAAGATTGCCGCCTTCTGCAATGTGGAAGAGCGCGCCGTGATCACCGACAAGGATGTGCCTTCCATTTATGAGTGTCCGCTTGGCTTTGCCCAGGAGGGCGTTGACGCGCTCATTCTCAAGTTACTGCACAAGGAAGCGCCAGAGCCCGACCTGACCCAGTGGAAGAATCTGCTGGAACGCTGCTACCACCCCAAGGACCACGTATCCATCGCCATCGTCGGCAAATATACCGAGTATCAGGACAGTTACAAATCCCTGAAGGAAGCGCTGACTCACGGAGCGATCTCGCAACACCTCAAACTCGACGTAACATGGGTTGAAGGCAAAGATCTGGAGTCGAAAACTCCCGAGGACCGGAGTTATGAATCGCAGTTAGAGGGATTTGACGGCATTCTTGTTCCCGGCGGCTTCGGCAAGCGCGGCATCGAGGGAATGTTGAACGCTATCCGGTACGCACGCGAGAAGAAGGTGCCTTACTTCGGCATCTGCCTGGGCATGCAGACCGCCTGCATCGAGTTTGCGCGCAACGTCTGCGGCCTGAAGGACGCCAATTCCAGCGAGTTTGACCCCGCCAGCCCGCATCGCATCATCTACAAGCTGCGCGAACTGCTGGGCGTGGAAGAGATGGGCGGAACGATGCGCCTGGGCGCGTGGACCTGCGTCTTGCAGGAAAATAGCCTGGCTTCCCGCGCCTACGGCGACGCCAGGGAAATCAGCGAGCGCCATCGCCATCGCTACGAGTTCAACCGCGAGTACGAAGCCCTGCTGACCGGCGCAGGCCTGCGCATCAGCGGCACCACCCCCGACTCAACGTACGTGGAAATCGTCGAGTTGCCCGATCACCCCTTCTTCCTTGGCTGCCAGTTCCATCCAGAGTTCAAGTCCAAGCCACTGGAGCCGCATCCGCTCTTCCGCGAGTTCATTATCGCCAGTTACAAGAACCGGCAGGTGCGACTGGCTTCCGAAGCCGGAGAAGTTTCGACCATGGCCAACGCTGTGTCTTCCTAAGCGGCCTTAAAAACGGCGCAGAAGGACGACCAAACCGGGAAAAGGGCCACCAATGGCCCTTTTTCTTTTTCCCGTTTACGAAGCCTTTTCCGGGTCCCGAGTTTCTACCTCACTGGCCAATTCAATCAGCAATCCTCTTTCCTTTTGTGTAAACCACTCCATTGCTCTTTGCCCCGGGCCGGAACCAACGGAGCGAATCTCCGGGTGCTGACGCAGAAACTCGTCCACCAGCTCAATTCCAACCGGACCCAGGTTCGTAAATTGGAAGATACATTGCACCTTCGCCATGGCGCTTTCCCCTTCCAGAGGATGGACGCATCTTACCCCGGCAGGCACAACCAGCGCCACCAAAAGACAACATTCTCCAATTGTTTGCAGCTACTCAGGGAATGCGGGCAGCGAGTTGAGCGGCCAGAGAAGCAGCCCCTTGGGGCTCAGGCAGGTTTGTATATCCGGCGAGGGTTCGCCCCTTGCGAAAGATACAGATTCCGCCCAGGTATTGCGTCTTTGCCTGGAATGCTTCATCGCCAACCTGCGCGGAAGAAGCGCCATCGAATCGCCCGCGCAGCTTCTTCAGAACCTCCGCGGCGGATTCCGGCGAGGCCTCCTGCACGATAAAAGCCTGTCCCTGCTTGTAACTTGCCACGTAGCCGCGCTTGAGCTCCCGCAGCCCCAGCACGCTTTCAGGGACCAGACGGGTGGAGGTGAGGTCCTGCTGGGGAAACCACTGCAATGCTTCCGGGGCGGTAGAGCGGCCCTCGATGCGCTGCTCAATTCCAGCGGCGAAGGCTTTCATCTCCGCGGTATGATCGCTGTCCGCGCTTGCGGCCACGTCGACCAGTTCGACGAAATACTTTCCCTTGGCAAAGAGGGCGCTCTGCCGCTGGATCTGCCCACCCATGCCGATTTTGGCGATGGGCAGGCCGGGATCGCGGTTGGCGGAGAACATGCCGTAGGCCAGGTCGGCATCGCCCATCTCTGAAACGTCGATGCTCAGCGTGTCTCCGCCCAGCTTGCAGTCGATTCCCCGCATGTGCGCGAAGCCGTAGATCAGGTAGCCTTCAGCTCCGCCGTCCTTGTACTCGAAGAGGTTGTCGGCGGTGTATTGACGCCGGGAGCCGGACTGTTCCCAGCCCGGCGCGAATTTGCAGTTGAGGTAGTCCTGGGCCTGCGCCATTGCCGCCAGAAGCAGAATGAGCGGAAGCAAACGAACAGCTTTCATGCGAACAACTCCTGGGCGCGCGCCATTCGCTCCGGAACCTGGACGCCGTGGGGGCACTTCACCGTGCATTCGGCGCAATCGCCGCAACGGACGGCAACCTTCTCCGGAGGCAGCTCCAGAAATCTCTCCCGCGCCAGCGCGAACTGGCGGTAGCCATCGGCGTAGGTGAGGCAGCGCAACATGTCGGCAACCGGGAGGCCCTTCTGACAGGCCCCGTCGCACTTTCCGCACATGCGGCAATAGAGCGGCCGGATCTGCTCCAGATGCTCGGCGAGCAGTTTGTTATCGCTGGATGAGAAAGGCTGCGACATGGACTGCATGTCCTCGTCCAACTGGTCCATATCCGTGATGCTGGGGATCGTAGTCGTGACATAGGGCTTGTTGATGACCCACTTCAGCGCCGCCAGCAAGGCGCCTTTCTGCTTCAGTTTGTCCTGGACGGGATCGCCGGGCTTCGGGCCGCGGAATCCTCCGGCCATCACTTTCATGGCCACCACTCCCATACCGGATTTTGCGGCCGCCTGCAGCGCCTGATCCATGCTGGAATCCATGGAAAAGTTGTAGCCAGCCAGCACCACGTCGAAGACGCCCTTCTGCGCCATCCAGGGCAGCAGTTGCTGCTGGCCGCCGTGCGTGCTGACGCCGGCAAAACGGATCTTGCCCTGTTTTTTGGCGAGCTGCTGCGCCTCGATCATGTCGTCGCGAACTTCGGCCGGGCTTCCCTTGGCGTGGAGGTACCAGATGTCCACGTAATCCGTGTTGAGTTCGCGCAGGCTGGTCTCCAGTTCCTTCAGCAATGCGTCCTTGTCCGGAGCCGCTGACTTGGTGGAGAGCACGACCTGCTTCCGCCGGGCTCCCAGGGCAGCGGCCACCATGCGCTCATTGTTGCCATGCTGATAGCCGCGCGCGGTATCGAAGTAGTTGATCCCCAAATCGGCGGCGCGCGTAATCACGCTGGGGTCGGAGGTGATCATGCACCCGAAGCCCATGGTGGTCACTTTCAGTCCCGTGCGTCCCAGGGTTCTGTAATCGAGCTTGACCGGCGAACTGCCTGCGCTGGAGGCGGATTCCCCGGACGGCTGCCAAAGGCCCAGCTTGGAACTCATACCTGCCACAGGAATCATCATTCCAGCCGACAAGAAATCACGGCGAGACGTCTTTTGCTTCATAGGACCACCTCCCTCGGCAACCCCATAAGATTAAACCTTCCCTGGGCGGTGTGAACAGAAGGGAGGTTGGCGGCATTCATCCTGAATCGCCAGGGCGCGCAGCCTGACGCAACATGTGCCAAAACATGCACTAAATGGAAAAGGCCTCCCGCGGATGGGAGGCCATATCTCTAGAGCTTATCGCGAATATTGAACTTGAATGGAGCCGAAAGTCGGACTCGAACCGACGACCTGCTGATTACGAATCAGCTGCTCTACCAACTGAGCTACTTCGGCATCCCTCTAGAGATTGTACCGTTGCGCCCGTCATCGGTAAAGTTTCGCGCTGAAATCCGCTCCGCAGGCCCCCTGGCTCAGGTCACGCCGCGGCAGGCGTATGCAATTCAATCTGGATCGAGGGCACGTGAAGCAGCGTGTTGTGAATCAGGCAGTGGTGAACCGCGACTTCCACGCCCGCCCGCTGCTCTTCGCTCAGCGCCAACGGAATCTTGACCTCGATCTTGAAGTCGTCCAGCCGCGCAGGAGGTCCGGCCTTGCCGGCCGTCACATGCACCTCGACTCCCTCGCGCGGCAGGCCTTTCTTCCTGAGATAAGCCGAGGCGTAAAAAGCCGCGCATGTGCCCAGAGACGCCAGAAGCAACTCAGGCGGCGTCATACCCTCATCGTTGCCGCCGTTTTCGGCGGGCTGGTCGCAAATCAGCGAGTGGCCCCGCGCCGCGACCTCAAACTTCACATCTCCGAGCAGTTTTACCTGGAGTTCCATCGTCTCTTCCTTTCAATATCCGATACATTCTTATTTCTGGACCGGTTGCGAACTCCTGGCAGGCTTGGCGCTGCACGGCCGATTCCACGGCAGCCGGGCCAACCCTTCGCCCATGGGGCAAAATCCCGAGCATCCGGCAAAGGCGAGGCCGCAGCCCACGAACCCCGGCAGCAGCAACCACCAGCGTGAGACGGCCACTGCCAGCAGCACGCCCACAACCACCAGCAGGCCCGCCAGCAGCCGTACTTGCCGCTCAAGCGCCCAGCGCGCCGCCGTTGAGCACACACCGCTGTACCCGGCCTGAAGCCAGGCTGCCGTTCCGCCCTCCAGCACCACCAGGTCTTTTCCGCTCCCGGCGAGCAAAGCACTCGCCATCCTGGCGCGGCTGCCCATCTGGCACACCAGCACTACCGGCCCATTCGTCTCCAGGTCTTCCGTGCGCCGCTCGACCTGCTCCAGCGGAATGTTGATGGCGCCGGGCAAATGCGCCGTGGCAAACTCCGTGGCCGAGCGCACATCCACCAGTTGCGGCCGCCGGCCTTCCGCCAGCCAGTTTTTCAGGGTTTCCACGTCAATCGTGCGCGCCACAGATTCGGGCATGATTCTCCTTTGTCCTCTATTAAAGAGCGCGGAACCACTGAAAAGGATTCGAAAATAGCGGATTTCTTGCTCTTTTGCTCTGGCTGAAACGATTGCTGGACTACTTACTGCCGCGATGGGCAAAGCTCGGGGGGTGAGCCAACTCCGCGACCTTTTCCGCGCACCAGAGCTTGATCAGAGACTGGTACGGCACATCCAGCTTGCGCGCATGGTTGCGGATGTCGTTCAGAACATCTTCCGGCATGCGCAGGGAGATCGTCTCGGTGGAAGGCCGCAGCTTGGGAAAGGTCACCAGCCTGGCCTTGCTCCAGTCCACATACTCGGTGCTGTCGTTTCCCTTCGACTCCCAGAAAGCGCACTCTTCAGCTTCGCTGCCAAACTCAGGAATGGGCTTCAATGGCTTTTTCATATACGGCTCTCTCCTTCCGGCTCATGGCGCGCGCCGAGATGGGGCGAATCAACATTCCGTTTCCGCGTTCGGTGAAGGTTACGTGCAATCGTCGATCCTGGTCGGTTCGGCCCAGCGCATGAAATCGAGGCTCCCGCTGGCTGTGCTTCACGTCATCGGCCAGAAGCAGCGGCGCATTGAGGAAAACCTGCTCCACTTCCGCCTTGGTGACCCCATGCTTCTCGTTCTTCCGTTCGTTTCCTTCGTCCCAGTCGAACCCGGTATACGGCATGGACGACCTCTGTATATGTTTGCAATATACATCGAAAATAGCTTATCCCGCAAGAGAATAAACGCCGGAATCACTTCGCGGCTTCTATCTGCTATTGATTCGGCAACTAAATACTGTCAGGGTGCCCCATCCATTTCCGCGTCTTTTGCGGAAATGGGTGGGAAAGCGATCTCACTGTTTTCTTGCCGGATCAATAAAGGATGGATCGGTCGCCAAGGCTCAAAGGCGACGCCTGGAGAGCCCGGCCATCGAGATCACCAGTATTGTTTCCCAAGAGCAAACTTCGCTGCCCAGCCTATCACAAGCGAAAAGCACCACATCCATGCAATCAAGGGACTGAGTACAAGCCGCTTCCGGTTGATGCGCTGGCGGAGAAGGACTGCGATGGAATAGATGAAGAGCAGAAGATAGACCAGCATCAGGGGATTGAATAGGAGGGATTGAACGAACTCTCCCCGGCAGAGCGCAAGCAAGCTCCTGTACCCACCCGTCGTTGGACAGGGGATGCCGGCGATTGCCCGCAGGATGGAGGGCGGGATTTGCCCCGAGGCAATCCACGCCACATTCCAGACCAGATAGAAGAGGAATGCGCCAAGGGCAAGATTGCGAATGAGGACGCCTGTCAGGCTCTCCTGATGCCGCATGCGGGGCATGTCCACACTTCCTGTTTGCACCCATCGATCACAAACGGAAGCCAGCAAAGCGGGAAGCAGCAAAGCAGCAAAACTGCAAAGAATACCCACCCGCCAGTTGACAATCCCTTCTTCTGCATAAACGGCGCGGCTTCACGGCCACAAAACGGACATTGCGGTGTCAAAGACGTTCACCTCTCATATCAATTTGAAAAGTAAGGTGAACGCACTGTATCAGCGCAAGACTCTCTCAGTCAATCGGCGCAAATCCGGATCAGCGGGATTCAGGTTGAGGATGGTTTTGCCGCTCACCGCAGACAGCCATTGGCCGCCAATCAGATTGTGGAACGTGGGATAGGGCAGAGAACAGAGATCAGAGTACAGAGATCAGGGATCAGGGGATGGGAGTCGATCATCAAGAGAAAACCTGCCCGGGCGGTTCCGCGGATAACGGAGTCTACGGCACGGGTTAGCGGGCTGGCATATCGTTTTTGCTTCCCTGCGCCGGACTTCCGATACGGCAACGGCCTACTGGCCGTACAATAAGCATTGAGGTAGAACTGACTTTCCCATGTCATTGAATGGTTATCCATCGCGCTCCTCGCGGTCACATGCTTTCCGTTCGCTTTTCAGCATGTTTTCCAGCGACCTGGCCATCGATCTTGGCACAGCCAACACGCTGGTCTATGCGGCCGGCAAGGGCATCGTTGTCAACGAGCCCTCCATCGTGGCCATCAACAAGAACACCGGCGAGGTGGAAGCCGTGGGCAAGGAGGCCAAGGATATGCTGGGCCGCACGCCCGGCAACATCGTGGCCATCAAGCCGATGAAGGACGGCGTCATCGCCGACTTCAAAGTCACCGAAAAAATGTTGAACTACTTCATTCAGAAAGCGCACAACCGCAAGATGCTGGTTCATCCGCGCATCGTCATCGGCGTGCCTTCCGAGATTACGCAGGTTGAGAAGCGGGCGGTCGAGGACTCGGCCTACCGCGCCAAGGCCAGCGAAGTTTATCTGGTGGAGCAGGCCATGGTGGCGGCCATCGGCGCAGGGCTGCCGATTACCGAGCCGGGCGGCAACATGGTGGTCGACATCGGCGGCGGCACTACGGACATCGCGGTCATCTCGCTCAGCGGCATTGTCTACTCGCGCTCTGTGCGCATGGCCGGCAACCAGATGGACGAGGCGATTACCAACTATCTGAAGCGCAAGTACAACCTGCTGATCGGCGAGCGAACTGCCGAGCGCATCAAGATCGAGATCGGCTCGGCCTTCCCGCTGGAAAAGCCGCTGACCATGGAGATCAAGGGACGCAACCTGATCGAGGGCGTTCCCAAGAGCATCACCATCGAGGACAGCGAGATTCGCGAGGCCCTGGGCGAGTGCATCGCGGTCATCATGAACGCCATTCGCGTGGCCCTGGAACGCACGCCACCGGAGCTTTCGGCCGACATCAGCGACCGCGGCATCGTGCTGACCGGCGGAGGCGCGCTGCTGAAAAATCTCGACAAGCGCATCCGCGAGGAGACCGGCCTGCCAGTTTCGGTGGCCGACGATCCGCTGGCCTCGGTTGTGCTCGGCACCGGCAAAATGCTCTCCGACTTCAAGCTCCTGCGCAAGATCAAGATCGACTAGGCACCTGCGGTGCGGCCAGTCGCTCGCTATGCGCTCGCAGAAGGTTCGTGCTTTCCCAGGTCCGAAAATCCGGACCTGGGGGATATATACACAGCAACGTTCAGAAACTCTCTTTGGTTGCCTTGTTCTGATGTGTCGCCACAAGAAACATAGAAACTGCTCCAGCCAAGTTTACAGCCAGTTCAGCATGTCTTGGCGCAGGTTTCACAGGTCTCTTGCCTTGGCCATGCGCATCGCTGAGGCGATTCCTTAATGCACCTAATCCTTCGACTACTGCTGCACAGCCACCTAGAATCTGTTTGAATATTTGCTCAGAGTGCTGGCTGGGAGCAATGTATAATGTTTTTGCAACGGTTTTGTATAGTGCAGGCAGGTCGCTATCCGTCTCGTAGGCTGTGTTGTTCTCATCGAGAATGTGTTTGCAAACAGTCTCAAGAAGAGTCCGAGCCAATGTAATCGCGCCTTCAGGGTCAGTCTCTCTACGGTCCATAGCTCGAAGCCATAGTTGGTGGGTAGTCGCAGCATTGAATTGTTCAAAACTCTCTGCAATACTCGCATCTGAGGGAACAGCTTTCGATCCTTCAATCCGCTCGAATAACGGTCTAAACTCATTCCAAATAAATTTCCGTCGTTCCGCGTAGCTGCTAAATTTCTCCTTGATGTATTGCCAAAATTCTCCATTTTTGCGGCATGTTCGAAGAAATCGCGGGGCTATATCTTTAAGGAGAAAGTGGTCAATAATTTCTTGTCGGAGCTTTTTATATTCTTTGTCATCACCACTGCCACCTGTTGAGATAGAAATCAGTAGGTTTTGAAGAGATTCGAGTTTTTCTGAAAGTTCATTCATTGCTTCCCTCTATCGTCGAGCGCCCACCCTTAATTACTGGACCATTATTGAAGATGCTTACTGAGCGCGTTCATTTAGCTGGAGTTATGTGGTTATTTCGCCGCAGCCTTGAGTGCCGTCAGCATTTCGCGCCTGAGAATGGCATTGATGCGCGACTGGTAACCCTTGCCTTGAGACTTCAGCCAAGCCAGCACATCAGCATCTACGCGCGCCGTAATCTGCCGCTTCACCGGACGATAGAAGTGGCCGCGAATCCCCTTTTTCCATTGCTCTGCTGACAGCTCAGGAGCGTCGCTGAAGTCGATCTCGCTGTCGGGGCGCGCCGCCAGCGCCTCCAGAGAGGCAATATCCTCCGCTGTCAGTTCCGGCAATGTCTCTAATGTGTAGCTAACCATTTTCGTCGACATAACTTCTCCTCTCCACTGATGTAGCTTTTCGCGCCGAGATGATGCGGACCACCTCAACAAAAACTCCGGGGGCAACCTCTTCGCGAACGGTGTGCGCCACCAGTAGCAAAAGAATTCCACCGGAAGGCTTTCTCACGACTCCTGTCATCTGCCAGCGCTGCTCACCGTCCACCACGCGCTCCGCAACCAGAACCCGTAGCGGGTCGCGAAAGACAAGACTAGCCTGCTTGAAGCTGACGCCGTGCTTGCGTTGATTGGCGAGGTTCTTGGCCTCATCCCATTCAAACCGGATTCCGCTCACTACAATAGTGTAATTACAATTCAGACGTTACGCAAGCAGAAATTCCGCCTTGGTCTCCGGGGTTTCCCTGATTGATCCCGCATTGATTGTCTTCAGATCGCCCGTCAGCACAGTTAATCAGCGGCAGAGGATGAGGTTTGTATACTGAGATAGCTCCTGCTTTCCGTTGATTTCTCATCCTGCACGAGCCTTCGCCCATGGAACCGTTTTTCATCCGCTATCGAAACCTTGTGGTGCTGCTGGCTATTCTGCTGGCGCAGATCATCGGGCTGGCCATGCAGGTGCACCGCGCAGACAGCGGGCGCAACTCGCTGGACCCGCGCGACTCGGCGGGAGTGCGGCTGATCCGGCTATGGGCCGAGGCGGCGGTCACGCCCCCGGAGCGGCTCTTCCACGCCTCGAAGCTGGGCACGATAAGCCTCTGGCAGGATTACCTTGACCTGCGCCATACGCGCGAGCAGAACCAGGATTTGCAGAAGACCCTCGACCGGCTTCGTCTGGAGCAGGCCTCTCTGCTGGAAGACGCGCGCCAGGGCCAGCGGCTGCAGGCGCTGATGGATTTCCAGCAAAAATATATCTACAAGACGCTGGCTGCGCAGGCCATCGGCTCCAGCGGCAGCGACAAGTCCCGCGTCTTCTATATCGACAAGGGAAGCAATTACGGTCTTCAGCCCGATATGGCCGTCATCACCGCGGACGGCATTGTGGGCAAAGTGCGCGAGGTTTTTCCACATACGGCACAGGTGCTGGCCATCAACGACCTGACAAGCGGCGCGGGAGTCATTCTTGAGACCACGCGCATTCGCGGCATTCTGCGCGGCAACGCCGCAGGCCGCCCGCAGATTGAGGGCATTCTGGCCGACCAGCGGATTCAACCCGGAGAAAAGGTCTTCACCGCCGGGGGCGACCAGATCTTCCCTCGTGGATTGCCGGTGGGGGTGGTGGAAAAGGTCGCGCGAGATCCTGAGCGCGATGGGTTCATCGACGTGCTCGTGAAGGCCGCCGCCCATCTTGACCGGCTCGATGAGGTGCTGGTGATTACCGCCGTCCAACCGCGCTTCTCGCCGGAAGAACAGCAGGACCTAGCCACCAGCGAGGCGCTGAAAGGCGCAGAGGTTGAGGCCATCAAGGAGCAGCAGAAGGCCTCCGCGATCATGGCGGAAAGGCTGCCGGGACTGACCGATCCCAATGCGCCGGCGGCGACTCCAGCGGCAGCGCCCGGCCAGGCGGCACAGCCCGGACAGAGTCAGGCCGCGCCCGCACCCCCCGCGGGGCCGCAGGCACCCAAGCTGATGCAGCCGCGACGCCCCGACCGCTATACGCCAGGGGCGGCATCGTCGGCCCCGGTGGCGGCAGGTACGGAGGCAAAACCCACGCCGCGTCCCCAAGCTCCGGCAACGGCCAATTCAGGAAAACAGCCGGTTCCCAAGCCCGCTCCCAGGCCCGCATCGAAATCCGAATCCAAGCCCAGCCAGCCAGAGAGGACCCCTGAGCCATGACCGTATTGGGCGCCGACTTTCGCCGCGAACTGGGAGTTTCCCGCTATCCGATGCTGGTCTATGTTCTGGCGCCGCTGGCGGCGCTGGTGCTGCAAGCCTGGCTGCCTCGGCTGCTGCACGGCTATGCATGGTTCGACCTTCCACTGGTGGTCACGGTGTATTTTGCCCTGGCCCGGCGCGACGCCATCCAGGGAACGCTGATGGGCGCTGGGATGGGCCTCTTTGAGGATGCCCTGACAACTCACGCGATCGGCGTCAACGGCGTCGCCAAAACGGTTGTCGGCTTTCTGGCTGGCTCGGTTGGCGTGCGCATCGATGTCGAAGACCACACTGTCCGCCTGATCGTCACTTTTGTGCTTTCGCTGCTGTCGAGCGCGATTTACTTTTTCATCTATCGCATTCTGCTGGGGCTGGATTTGGATTGGAGCTGGCTGGTCGAGCTGATCAGGGCGGTCGCAAACTCGCTGATTGCGCTGGTGCTGTTCCATCTGCTGGACCGTCTTAAGATCAGGGACTGAGCGCGGATGGAAAAAGGATCAAAGGCCGGGAAGATTGGTTTTGAGCGGCGGGACAGGCTGGCAAGCAGGGCTGTTCCAAAAGATGTTTTCCAACAGGTTGCAAGGCACTGATAGAATGTTTTCCATCACCAGTACGCGCGGCGAAAAGATCTCCACCTTCAAGTTGTCGGTGGTGCAGTACGGCATTCTGGCCATGATGCTGGCCCTGATTGCCGGGCTGTGGCAGTTGCAGGTGCTGGGCGCGGACAGTTTCCGCCAGCTTGCCGAGCAGAACCGCATCCGCAAGGTTCCGTTGATGGCGGGCCGCGGCAAGCTCTTCGACCGCGAAAACCGGCTGATCGTGGACAACTACCCGTCTGTCTCCTGTTTTCTGGTCCGCGAGCAGAACCGCAACGTGGATGCCGACCTGCCACTGATTGCCCGCGGCTTGAACCTGGATCTGGAGCAGTTGCGGGCCACGCTGCGCCGCTACCGATTAGCGCCCGGCTACCAGCCCATCCCCATCAAGCAGGAGATTTCCGCCGACGAGCAGGCCTTCATCGAGGCCCACCGCAACGAGCTGCCCGAGCTGGAGACCATCGACCAGGAGCGCCGGCTCTATCCGCGGGATGGCTTTGCCTCGCATGTGATCGGGTACGTGGGCGAGTTGAGCGAAGAGGACCTCAACAATTCGCGTTTTGCCGCCTACGAGCCGGGCGACATCGTGGGCAAGGCGGGAGTCGAGGAGACTTACGACCAGTTGCTCAGGGGCCAGGACGGCTCGCGCGACGTCATCGTGGACAGTCACGGCCGCGAAGTGGGTTTCGTAGGGGTGCAGCATGCCATCCCCGGCCAGGATCTGAAGCTGACCATCGACATCGACCTGCAGCGAACGGCAGAACTGGCGCTGGGCGACGCCAATGGCGCGGTCGTAGCGATGGATGCGCGCAACGGCGAGATTCTGGCCATGGTCTCGCACCCCAGCTATGACCCCAACGCCTTCGCGGTTCGCATCAATCGCGCCGACTGGAACCAGCTCATCACGAACCCCAACCATCCACTGATGAACAAGGCTATTCAGGACCAGCTCGCTCCGGGATCCACCTTCAAGATCATCATGTCCGCCGCCGGCCTGCAGGAAGGCGTGGCTCAGGATATGCATGTCAATTGCGTGGGCGGGGGCACATTCTACGGGCGCTTCTTCCATTGCGATCGTCACCATGGCGTGCTGGATATCAGCCAGGCCATTCCGCTCTCCTGCGACACCTTCTTCTACACGCTGGCTCAGAAACTGGGCATCGATACCATTGCCAGGTACGCAACCAGCTTCGGCCTGGGGCAGAAGACCGGCATCGACCTGCCCGACGAAAAGGCTGGCGTCATGCCCTCTACGCAGTGGGAGATGAAGAACTACCACCAGAAGTATTTCGTCGGCAACACGATTTCAGTAGGCATCGGCCAGGGTGAGACCCAGGTGACGCCGGTGCAACTGGCGCGGGCTCTGGGCGGCATCGCTTCCAACGGGCACTTTGTCAGGCCTCATTTGGTGAACACAGAGCAGCTTCCAACCGAGTTCCGGCAAGCCCTCATGGACAGCTTTCCCGGCTCTGGAGAGAAAACGGTGCCTCTCAACCCGGACACCTGGATGATCATCACCGATGGCATGGCTGCCGCCACCACCACCGGCACGGCCGCGGCCGCGCATATCGAGGGCGTCGACTTTGCCGGGAAAACCGGCACGGCACAGGTGGTTGGCAGCGGCGATACCCACGTCAAGGGCGGGGCAAAAACTCCGAATTCCTGGTTCGTGGGCATGGTGCCGCGGCGCAATCCCGAGATCGTGATTGCCGTGCTGCAGGAGCATGGCGACTGGGGCTCCAACTCGGCGCATATCGCCGCCCAGATCGTCACCACCTATGTGAACAAGCAGCGCATGAAGGAGAACAACGTCAACGACCAGGCCAGTCCGAGCAAGCCGGTCGAAGTCGGAGCGGTCTGGTCCGAGCCTGCGCCCCAGGGCCGAAGGCGCTCTGGCGCTCACGGACAGGACGAAGTTCTCCATGCCGGGCATTTCATGGTCGATCCCGGTCCCTTGCCTGGAGCCAGGGCCGTGGCGTCCAGTCAGTTTCCGCTGCCGAAGTGGCTGCTGGCCCTGCCGCTGCGCTTCAAGGAGGGCCGCCCCTGATGCGATTCTCCAGCCACACTCTTACGAAACCTGAGATGCTGAGCGGATTTTTCCTTAAGAAAAATCCGCCCTACGCGATTCCTGAAACAACCTCTTTGCTGGAGAATCGCATCTGATGCGCCGATTTCTCAGCTTTCGCGACTTCGACTGGACGCTGCTGGCGATGGTGCTGGGACTCTGCGCGATTTCAGTCTTTGAAATCTACTCGGCCACGCTGCACACCAAATACGTCGGCTACCACACCAAACAGATGTTCTGGATCGCCGGCGGACTGGCCGCCATGTTTCTCTTCTCCAGAATCGACTATCACCGGCTGCTGGACTGGGTGCCCTGGGCCTATGGCGTCTTCCTGCTCTTGCTGGTCGCCGTCAAACTGGTGGGGCACAGCGCTCTGGGAGCAAAGCGCTGGATCAAGATCGGTCCCATGCACTTTCAGCCCTCGGAGTGGGTCAAATTCATCCTGATTCTGCTCGTGGCCCGCTACTTTGCCAACCTGGGCGGGCGCAGCCTCACCTGGAAGGACATCTTCAAAGCCTTTGCGCTGGTCGGCATTCCCATGGTTCTGGTACTCATCCAGCCCGATCTGGGAACCGCTCTCACCTACACGCCTATTCTGATAGCGGGCCTTTTTCTGGGCGGCATCAATCTCCGCCAGGCCCTGATTCTACTGACCTGCGGGATAGTGCTCATCGCTGGCGCATGGAGCAGCGGCAAGGTGCTCAAGCCCTACCAGAAGGACCGCCTGACCAGCTTCATCAATCCCGGCAGCGACCCCAGGGGCACTGGCTACCAGCTTCTGCAATCCAAGATCGCCGTCGGCTCCGGCGGCATCTGGGGCAAGGGCGCCGCCAAGGGAACCCAAACCCAGGGAAACTTCCTGCCCATTCCCCACGCCGACTTCATCTTTGCCGCTTTCAGCGAAGAACATGGATTCGTCGGCGCGCTTTTCGTGCTGCTGCTATACTTTTTCATATTGATGCGTTTGATTCAGAACGCTCAAACAGCCGCAGACCTGCCCGGTTCCCTGATTATTATGGGAGTGGTGGCTGTGTTGACCTTTCAGATCGCGGTCAACGTGGGCATGGTCATCGGGTTTATGCCCGTTACCGGAATCCCTTTGCCGTTAATGAGTTACGGCGGATCTTCGGTGTTGTTTACGTTCCTGGCGCTAGGCGCGGCGATGAATGTCCGCATGCGCAGGTTCGTCAACTGAGCGGACTCCGGACCAAATGGCCCGGACCAGGACTCGCAGGTTCACCTCTTGTGTCCCCCGGAACAGTCCGGTCCACAAGAGATTTAGTTTCAAACATTTCGCCGGCTTGGTCCGGATGGATCGCAGGCCCGGCAGGATTGGGTTCATGAGCACGCAGAGACGGGAAAACCGTTGGCAGCGTAGAAGTTGCACCGAACGCGTGGGGAAGGTATTCCCCGGCTCCATCGCGCGGCGCAGCTGTACAGATGTCAATGGTGGAACGGCCCCGCCGGGTTTTTCGGAGTGGTTGGCCACAAACTCTCTGCAATCGGGTTACCGTATCGTACAGCTTGTTCTGCAAGACCTTCGCCACGGTTCGCCGCCCTTCGGGGCAGTCCCTGGCGCGGCAACCGGCACACCAGCGACTCACGGGGTACCCCCTCCGCACATCCCCTCTCCTTCCGGTCTTGCGCCTCTCCATCCAACCTTGCCGCGGGTCCCAGCAGGCAGACGCCGCTGGGCGGAAAGGTACGATGGCAAAAGAAATTTGTATCTCCAGCACGCCGCATGAAACGCGGCTTGCTATTCTTGAAGACGATCAACTCGCAGAAGTCTACTACGAGCGCGAAAACGAGTACACCCTGGCCGGGTCGATCTACAACGGACGCGTCACCCGCGTCCTGCCGGGCATGCAGTCCGCCTTTGTGGACGTGGGCCTGGAGCGCGACGCCTTCCTATATGTAACCGACTTTCTGGAGCTTGAAGACCAGGAAGAGACCGATGAAATCGAGAAGGCCGCGATCAGCGGCGGGGCTCAGGCTCCGCGCGAAGTTCGCCACGATCGCTCCAGCCAGAAGCCCGATCAGAAAACCGAACAGAAGCAGGAATCTCGCCCGGCGCAGGAGCGCGCTGAAAGGCCCTCCAGGCCCGGCCGTCTCGTGGTTGAGGCTGCGCCCGAGGCAGGTGTGGCAACTGCTGCCGAACCGGCCTTCGTTTCCGAAGAGGCTGGCGCCGGTCAAGAAGATTCCGGCGAACCCGGCGCCAGGCGCTGGCGCGGACGCCGTCGCCGCCGTGGTGGCCGTAGCGGCCAGGGCGCGCCTGAGCGCCAGACCGAAAGCGGCGAGGTTGCCGCAATCAGCATCGAAGAGACCCCAGAAACAAGCCCTGAGGTTGCGCCGGAGATTCACGCGGCCGCCGCGCCGGCACGGACGCCCCGCCCGGAGCACGTTTCAGAGCCAGCCCCGTTTGTTCTGCCCGGCGAGTCGCTTTCGAAATACGGCGGCGCACCAGCAGAGGGAGCGGCTCAGCCCGCGGCCAAGCCTGCAGCGCCAGCCCGGCCGGCAAGCAGCTTCAAGCCCGCGACAATGATTGAATCACCTCTCGAGTGGGACGGCAGCGGCCTGCTCCCCGGCGAGTCGCTCTCGATACGCCACGACCGCCAGGACGAACCCGCCGCGGAAGCCGCATCTGAAGCGCAGTCTGCCCCGGATGCCGTCGAGGAAAATGATTTCTTCGAGGAGATCACCGAGCCTGAAACGAAATCTGTCCCGGAAACTTCTGCGGAGCCTGCGGCTGAACTGGCGAAGGAACAGCTTGTTCCCGCAACCGAGGAAGACGAACTGGCGGAAGAAGAAGCCATCGAAGAAGACGATTTCGTCGAGGAAACGGAAGAAGCTCCCGAGCTGGAAGACGATGCAACGGCCTCTCACGATGTGGACCCGCTGCCTCCTTCCGGATTCCGGCTCTTTGGCCTGGGCAGCAAGAAGAAGACCGAAGAGAAGCCGGCAGCCAAGCCCGCTTCGAGCGCCTCGGCCTCAGGTTATGCCCCCGGCAAAGGCCTCATCGAGGAAGAGCTCATCGAGGAGGAAGAGTTCGAGGCTCCCCGCCAGCGTCGCGGCAAAGCCGACGATCACGACTTGTATGAAGAGGAAACACTGCCCCCCCAGGCTCGCTCCGGCGATCTGGGCGAGATGTTGCAGGAGGCTCACCTCGACCACCGCGTGGATTTGAAACTGGATGGCGATGAAGAAGGCGAAGAGGATGAGGGCGAAGAGCCTTCCACCACAAGCCAGCCGGCCGGCCAGCAGCGCCGTGATCGCAACGCCCGCGGACGCCGTGGACGTGGAACCCCCGCCGCTGCGCCGACCAGGCCAGCCGCGAGAGGCCGCGGTCCCTCGCGCCGCTCGGCGCAGTTGTCGGATCTGCCCATCATCAGCGACCTGCTGAAGCCAGGCCAGGAGATTCTGGTTCAGATTGCCAAGGAACCCATCGCCAAGAAGGGCGCGCGCATCACCTCGCACATCGCCCTGCCCGGCCGCTTCCTGGTCTTCATGCCCACCGTCAACCACATCGGCGTGAGCCGCAAGATCGCCTCTGACGAGGAGCGCCAGCGCCTCAAGCGGATTCTCGTTCACGAGCGCGGCGAGGCTTCTGGCGGATTCATCGTCCGCACGGCGGCCGAGGGCGCCTCGGAAGAGGAGTTACGCGCCGACCTGCGCATGCTGCTGAATCTCTGGGCCGACATCAAGAAGCGCTCTGACGACTCCAAGTCGCCGGCTCTGATCTATCACGATCTCTCGCTGATCGAGCGCATCCTGCGCGACCAGGTCAGCACAGACTTTGAAGCTATCTGGGTCGATACGGAAGACGGCTATGAGCGCATCGTGCGCTTCCTGAACCACTTCTCGCCCTCCCTGGTTCGCCGCGTCAAGCTTTACACCAAGGAGACTCCGCTCTTCGAGCAATTTGGCGTTGAGGACGAAATCTCCAAGGCCCTCTGCTCCAAAGTCTGGCTCAAGAGCGGCGGCTCCATCGTCATCAACCAGACCGAAGCGCTGGTCGCCATTGACATCAACACCGGCAAGTACGTGGGCAAGTCGGCACGCCTTGAGGACACCATCGTCAAGACCAACCTCGACGCCGTGCCGGAGATCGTGCGGCAGATTCGCCTGCGCGACCTCGGCGGCATCATCGTGATTGACTTCATCGACATGGACGACCGCAAGAATCGCTTCAAGGTGATGGCCGCCCTGGAAGAAGCCCTCAAATCCGACCGCGCCCCCACCAAGGTTCTCCAGTTCAACGACTTTGGCCTGGTCGCCATCACCCGCAAGCGCGTCAAGCAGTCTCTCGAACGGACCCTCTCGGTTCCCTGCCCCATCTGCCAGGCCACCGGCATGGTCAAGAGCCCGACAACGGTCTGCAACGAGATTTACATCGAGCTGCGCAAGATGCGGAAGAGCTTCGAGAACGAAGACGTGGTCCTGCGCGTCAACCCCGAAACCGTCAAGGTCCTCAAATCCAACAACGGAAGCTGGCTCACAGAATATGAGGAGTTGGTCGGCAAGAGCATCCTGGTCAAGAGCGACCCGGCGCTGCACCCCGAGCAGTTCGACATTCAGGGATAGGCGGAGTTAGCAAAGTTAGCGGAGTTAGCAAAGTTAGCGGAGTTAGCAAAGTTAGCGGAGTTAGCAAAGTTAGCGGAGTTAGCAAAGGCCGGAGCAATCGCTCCGGCCTTTGTTTTTTCCCCACACTCAGACGCCAGCCAGTTCATCGGATTACATGAATCGGCACGCCGAGCTTCAGCCCTCGCCAAAGCTGCTCGGTGGTGTAGACCGGAGCCTTGAGCGCGATCACGAAAGCCGGTACGGAATCCGCACGCTGGCATCCTTCGCGGGGAAGTCGCGGGTATTCCGTGTAATGAGAAGGCGGTCGGCGATTTCAGCGGTTGCCAGGATGATGGCATCCGGCAGCTTCAGCTTTCGCTGTTTGCGCACGCTGAAAGCCCGTTCAGCCACCTCAGGCGTAATTGGAAGGCAGCGGAAAACCGCAAGGAATGCCCTGATTCGAGCCTCGTCTTCAGCGCTGCTTCCGGCCATCACCTCCATCCAGGTGATGAGGCTGATGGCGCGGTCCTGGTATCGCCCGAGTTCCGCCTTCGCCAAATCGATGCCATTCATATGGTCAATCAGGATGTTGGTGTCGAAGAGAACCTTCGTTCCTACCATTCTCCGCGAATCCTTTCCTGATAATCCAGGCCATCCACGTGGTGTCCGCTCCAAATTCCGAAGGCTTCCACCGCCGAATCGGCGCGGAGCGGCTGCAGATAGCTGGAAATCGCGCGGCGGACGAATTCCGCACGGGAGATGTCGAGCTTTTTCGCGATTCCGTTGACCAGTTGCAGGTCGTCCGCCGGAATATCAACCAGGGTACGCATACCGGCCTCCTTTGATATACCGGCATGATACCACTTTTCCGGCTTCATCGGATCACGTGAATCGGCACGCCGAGCTTCAACCCGCGCCAAACCTGCTCGGTGGTGTAGACCGGAGCCTTGAGCGAGATCGCCAGCGCAAGGCAGGAGCGGTCGCCCAGGGATAAGCCATGTTTCTGTGTTATTGCAATCAAATCACCGGCAATCCTGGCTTGCTCACTGGTGAATGGCGCGACAACCGCCACAAGCTGGAGCGTATCCTCCCATGCCTCTGCTGAAGAGTATCCATTCTTAATCAGCTTGGACTGAACCTCGGCAAGGTTAACGGTACTGATGACAGCTTCGTTCAACACTTCGGGGGGCAACTTCTCGGCTCCCCGCTCATGCTGAATCACGGCAAGAACCGCGGAAGCGTCCAGCACGATCTCATTCATGCTTGGCCGCCTCGCGCCGTTCTGCGCTCAACTCATCGGCAAGGCTGACGCCCGGTTTGATATAGCGGCTTGCCCGCGCCTGGACGCGCAGAATCCGGCTTCGCAGTGTAGAGGCCCGCAGTTCGCCGTCCACCACGCGCAAATCCAGAACATCGCCAACGCTCATTCCCAGCGCTTCGCGCATCGCCGCTGGAATCACAAGGCGGCCTTTTTCGCTCAGGCGCGCCCGCGTCCGAAATTCCGTAACCTCGGCACGTTTCGCATGACCTTTGAGTTCTGCGTCTTCCTCATGTTCCGTACGTTCCAAAACTTCCATTTGTCCCACCCACCTTCATCCGTGACACTAATGTATTATAGTGGCACAAATCGAGAAAGTGGAACGACCTACAGAATTCCCATCACTCTGAGCCTGACCAGCCCGCCGGCCAGCACGCCGATGGGCGAAATGGCCACCAGCGCCAGTTGGCACCAGATGGGCTGCTTGCCGCGCGCTTGCAGGGCGCTGAGCGCGGAGATCGCCAGCACCACGATTCCCAGCGCCAGCACCTGAATCAGGGGGTTGGCGACGGCCACCCACGCGGTCACATAGCCGCCGGCCGCCGCGGCCAGGAATGAGGAACCAAGATTGACGAAGAGGTAGCCAGCTTGCGGCCTGCCCGCCGCATCCGTCCAGCTTGGCGCCATGCGGGCCACTATCGCCGCGAGCGCAATCGCCAGGAGGGCCACAACGGCAAAGCCGGCCGCCAGAGCCAGAAATGTGTGCAAAATCACCACGGTTTTCTCTCCTCTTGGGTCGGCGTGCCCACCTCGCCACGCTCAATGCGCGACAGCAACGCCCGCGCCAGTTTCCGCTCCCCAGGGTTGTACTCGCCGTGAATGGTGCACAGGTCGAGAAACTCGTCGCACAGAGCATTCCGCTCTTCCTGCTGGGCAAAGACTCCCTGCAACGCCAGCGCCAACTCGCGCAGCCGTGCCGCCTCTGGCCAGGCATCGCCGCCGGCCTCGCCGCCCAACGGCTCGTAGCTGGAAAACAGCCCCCGCCGTCCGCGGACGCACTCTTCCAGGCAGGCCGTCAACTGCTCGCAGAAAACCTGCGCCAGCGTCTCCAACTGACTGGGTTCCTTCTTGTCTTGCTCGTCCACTTTTCCTCGCTTGTCCCGCAGCGCCGCATCCACATCCTCGGCGAAACGCGGCACAGTCCATCAACAAGCCTCATGGACGATGCGGCTGCTGTCAAGCGGCGCGAAGCGGCTCGGGAGACGCGCTGCGGCAGGGCACATCCGCTGGGCCGGCTGTCTTCTTCCTGTCTGTGGCCAGCAGACTCCGGAATTCGCTTGCTGGAACCGCGCGTCCGAAAAGCCAGCCCTGGGCAAGAATGGAATTGTCCCCATCCGCAAAATAGCTGGACTGCTCTTCCGTCTCGACCCCTTCCACAATGACCCGCAGGTTGAGCGCCGCGGCCAAAGCGAGAATCTGCGGAAGGATGGCGACCGTCACCGCTTCCGTTCCGACCGCCTGCGTAAAAGCTTTGTCGATCTTGATGGCGTCGACCGAAAGATCATGCAAATAGGCGAGGCTTGAGTACCCGGTTCCGAAGTCGTCGATATGAACGCTATGGCCATTCTGGCGCAAGCGGCAGATCGCCTCAATCGCCATATCGTGCCGCACGGTTGAGCCCTCAGTAATCTCGATCGCGAGGCTCGGCGCCTTTACCCCCGCCCGCTCAAGAGAGCTCTCCAGCATAGGCAGAAACTCGGGGTCTTTCAAGTCGTCGGCGGCCACGTTGATGCTGAGCCGAAAATCGGGATCTTCTCGCAGCGCCGCTCCCAGATCGCTCAAAGCGTGCCGAAGAACGAGCCGTGTGATGGTTCCCACAAAGCCCCGCTCCTCGGCGATCTTGACAAAGACCTCCGGACTCACCGCGAGTCCTTCCTCATCGTTCCAACGCGCCAGGGCCTCCGCTCCCACGATCCGCCGGCTTGCCAGATGAACAATGGGCTGATAGAAGACCTGCAAATGGTCTCTGGCTATCGCCCGCCGGAGTTGCTGCTCGACGCTTTTGTTGCGGCGGTACAGGAAAGAAATGACGACACCGGCGAGGCAGGAAAGAAGCCCGCAAAGGGCAACGCTTCCGGCAATCCATGCACGGTCGGCCTGTATCAGTTCGGGAATGGATGTAAATGCGGTTACGCAGCTAAAGAAGCGGATGGAGCACCGTGTGGCATACAGTTTATCCCCCACGCGGGCCACGCCCTCTGTAGTGAGAATCGGCACACTGGCCTCGGTCTGCTCGCCCAGCATGCGGACGGTCTTCTGCGTAGGCTCATCGGTCGCCACCTCGGTATAGTGCATGGGGAGCGGGTCCAGGTGCATGCGGCTGAAGGGCGTGAAAGCAACAAACGCTTCACCCAACTGCATCGTAATCACCGTCAGGCCGTTGTTGTTGTAAGGGGCCAGGTCCTCGTAGACCTTGGTTCCATCCTGCTGTGTGAAATCCGGCTCGGACTGCCCGCGGGCATGGGCCATTCGGCCCAGCGCAGCCGAGCATTCGACGCTTCCGTCGCGCATTCGCCCGGCATCCTTGAGGTAATCCGATTCAAAGATCAGGGCGCGGAAGTAGCCTATCTCGGCGCCGGAACAGGGAGAGTGCCGCGAGGCGCTCACGGCTGCCAGCACTGTTCGCAACTCGGCGGACGAGGCTTCCCCGTCAGCCATAATGCGAGCCGCGTACTGTTGAAGCTTTATCTCCGTCACCCTTACCGTAATGGCGAGGACCAACAGATAGCCTCCAACTACACCAACGGCCAAAGCAACCAATGCAACGATCAAAGTGAGCCGCGCACGACTCTTGAGGACTCGCATCATCGATAAATACCGACACACTTCCTCTGCCCAATTGCTTCGGGAAACAGAATATTCGGGAACATGTAATTGTTATTATCGATAGCATTGTTTGATTTCATCATGGTCTTGTATGAAGTTCGCGTGAATACAGCGACACTGCGAAATCATCCATGACGATGCTCTGCACCAATGCCGTCAACGCTCCAGCAATACAGCACTTCTCCGCCGCTCGCACAATCAGATCGGGGCCTACCACCGTGCCTTTTTCATCCATCCAGCGCGCCAACAGCTTCAAACCACCGAAACCCGGGTGCTCCAGCTCTCTCTTTTGAGACATGGAAGGCTAACTGTCTCAGTCCTCCCTTCCCCAACCGGCCAGAATTCGCTTCATCCGCCGCATTTGCCGATAGACTTCACACCGAATTCGCCGTATGCTAAGAGTGCAGACGAATTTGTCCGCCTGAGTTGCCGTGAGCACACCGGCTGGCGGAGAGATGAGTGGGCTTACAGCCCACTTTTTATTTGCAGCAAAGGCCCCGGTTTGGGGGCAGATTCCGGGGGGCGTGAAGCCCCTGTCAAGGCCACCCGTTGAGTGGCCAGGGAAACGATGGCAGTCAAGCTGGACGCAATTCGATCGGCGGCATCGCGAGTGGCCGCCTCTCATGGGCTGGACGTGGTGGACATTGAGTTCATTGGCCCGGCGAAGGAGCGCTCGCTGCGCGTCTATCTCGAGAAGAACGCCGAGGAGCGCACGCGGATGAAGGCGGCGATTGCCGCCGGAGAAGGAAACGAGGACCTGCCCAAGCGGATGGCCCATGAGGTTCAGGAAGGTACGCTAAGCCTGGATCGCGTGGAGAAGCTTTCGGGCGTTACTCACGAGGATTGTGCAGCTTTCAGCCGGGATTTTGGCGTGCTGCTGGATGTGGAAGACCTGGTTCCGGGCGATGCGTACACGCTGGAAGCCAGCTCTCCGGGGCTGGATCGCAAGCTGACCAGGCCCGAGGATTTTCAAAGGTTTTTGGGTAGCCTGGTAAAGGTGCAGACCTTCGAGCCGATCAGCAACAACCGGCACTGGCAGGGACGGCTGACAACCGTGGCCGGCTCCGGAGCGGGCGAAACGATCACCCTTGACCTGGCGGCGGTGAAGCAGAACAGCAAAAGCCGGAAGGCCGGCGTAAGCACCGTGAAAATTGCCCTCGACAACGTCGAGAAGGCGCAACTGGTGCCTGAGATTTGAAGAAGCAGGGACGTAGGGACCAGGGACTAGAGAGCAAGCAGCGCGGAACGAGACCCGGCCAGCGTGCGGCGGATTTAGTCCCTAGTCCCTGAGTCTCTATAACAACTGAACCGGCGCAAGCCGCAAGCGAAGTCGAGAGAGCAAGCAGAGTATGGCCAGCGTTTTGTACCAGAGTATCGAGCTCCTGAGCCAGGAGAAAGGCATTGACCCCGCTATCGTTATTGGCGCCGTCGAGGAGGCCATTGCCCTGGCCACGCGCAAGTATTACAAGACTCAGGAAAACATGCGCGGCGAGCTGAACAAGGAAACCGGCGCGATTTTGGCCTACATCTACAAGACGGTCGTTCCCGACGACGATCCGCTCGAGGATTCGCTGAACGAGATCACCCTGACCGAGGCCCAGAAACTGGCGCCGGAGGTCGAGGTGGGCAGCGAGATCCGGCTCTACCGCGATACCACACCGCTGGGCCGCATCGCCGCCCAACTGGCCAAGCAGGTCATCTTCCAGAAGGTGCGCGAGGCCGAGCGCGACACAATTTTCAACGAGTACGCCAACCGCGACCGGGAAGTGCTGAACGCAACCGTCAAGCGGATTGAAGGTCAGGACATCATATTTGACCTGGGCAAGGGCGAAGGCCGCTGCCCCAAGCGCGAACAGTCGCGGCTGGAGCAGTTCTCCATCGGCGAACGCGTCCGCGTGGTTCTGCTCAAGGTGGACCGCGCCGCCAAAGGGCCGCAGGTCATCGTTTCCCGCGCCGCGCCGGAGCTGGTCTCGACCCTCTTCCAGTCCGAAGTTCCCGAGATTTACGACAATACGGTGGTCATCAAGGCTATTGCACGCGAAGCCGGCGAACGCACCAAGATTGCCGTTCAGAGCCGCGACAAGGACGTGGACCCGGTAGGCGCCTGCGTGGGCATGAAGGGCATGCGCGTGCAGTCGATCATCCGCGAGCTGCGCGGTGAAAAGATCGACATTATCGAGTTCTCCGACGAAATCACGACTTTTGCCGAGAAGGCGCTGCAGCCGGCCAAGGTCAGCCGCGTTTCCATCGCGGACCTGACCGACAAGCAGCTCGAAGTCGTCGTGGACGACACGCAACTGTCGCTGGCCATTGGCAAGAAGGGCCAGAATGTCCGTCTGGCGGCCAAGCTGCTGGGCTGGAAGATCGACATCAAGAGCGAAGAGGAGAAGCGCCAGGAAGTCGAGCAGCAGATGCAGGCTCTTACCGGCGGCCCCTCTACACCCATCGAGCAGGTCAGGGAACTGGGCGACGGCATCATCCAGAAGCTGGTGACGGCCGGCATAACGACCGTCGAGGCGCTGGCCGACATGACCCCCGAGCAGCTCGAAGAGATCCCTGGCATCGGCGAAAAGACGCTGGAGAAGATCAGCGTCGCAGTTCGCCACTACTTCGGCCAGTTTGAAGAAGGCGCGGAAGGCGAGACGCCCGAAGCAGGCAAAGCGGAAGCTGAACCCGCAGAACCGGCCGTGACCGAAGAAGAACGCGAAGCAGTTCGTGAAACCGACGAAGCGGAAGCGGAAAACGACGCTGCTGTCATCACCGAAGCGGAGAATGTCCGCGCCGCGGAAGAAGAGAACCTCCCCGCCGCCGAAGAGGATGCGGAGGAATACCGCAACGAAGCCGAGGAGGCCGTAGAGGATATTCCTCCCGCAGATGAGGCGGAAGTGGAGACACTGGAAGACCAGCCGGCTGAGGCGCTTGAGGAAGACGCTGAAAGCGCGGAAGAGCCGCTGCTGGAAGAGAACGAAACCGAAAGTGCAACAACCGACGAGAAGGCAGACAAGGAAGATGACGCGTAAGATGCGCCGCTTCTTTCAAACCCCATCAGACGAAAACGGAAGTTCTGAGAACTGCCAATGCCATGAGGTAGCCATGAGCGACTAAGGGCTTTGGGTAACACAATTCGAAAAGAGGCTGATGAGTAAGGTTCGAATCAATATTCTCGCGCGCGAGCTGGAGGTCAAGAGCCAGAAGATTCTTGACATGCTTGCAGAACTTGGCTTGGCCACCGGCAAGACTCACTCCAGTTCCCTGGAGGACTATGAGGCCGATAAGGTGCGCACCCATTTTGTGCAAGGATCGCGCCCCGCGGGCCAGGCAGGCACGCAGGCATCTCGCACCTCGCAGGTCATGGCACCCAAGATTGATCTGTCGCATATCTCGAAGCCCGGCGACGTGCTGAAGGCCGTTCTGGCCAAGAAGCAGGAGCAGGAAGCAGCATCGCGGCACGGCCATGCGCCGGTGAAACCCCCGGCAGCGCCGCCTGTAGCTGTTCCCAAGGTTGTCTCGGTCGCGCCGGCGCCAGAGGCTCCGGCCAAGCCGCAACCGCGCAAGATCGTTCCCCAGCCCCGCTCGGCGCCGCCCATCGTTGTTGTGCCGCCCCCAACGCCCGCGATTGCCACGCGCCCGCCGGCTGGTCCGGTGGTAGCCAAGGCTCCCGCAGGCGCCGCGGCCGCGCCGCGCCCGGCAGGCGCCACCGCACCTCCAGCGGTGACCGTGGTGGTCAAGCCTCCAGCGGCTCCTGTTACCCACGAAGCCCACCCGCACGCCGTTGAGCATCCAGTTGCCGCCAAGCCGGCGGCGGCAGCTCCGGTTGCGACTCCAGAGGCCGCAGCGCACGCAGCCACAACCGTGCCAGCCGTCGAACCTGTGACCGCTGTTCCAGCCACTAAGGCCCCCAAGGCAGCCAAGGCCACCGAGGCTCCTGCCATTGCGGCAGCCCCCGTTGCCGAAGAGGCCGCCATCGCTCCCAAGACGGAGATTCCGGGTACTGCGGCAACGCCCGAGTCTGCCGCTGCCGCAGCAGCGCCCGCGCATCAGCCCGCCCGTGGCAAGGGACAGGCGCATGCCGCCGCGTCATCCGCCCCAGCAGTGCCGGCCCGGCGTCTGGTGATGCCACAAACCGGACCACGCCCGGTTTACAAGGCGCCTCCCGCTCCCCCGCCGTCTGCTGCCGGAGCATCTGTAGGCGTCATTTCGCGCGGAAGACCCATTTTCGACCGCAGAGCCGGTCAACCTGGCACCTTTACCCCACGCACCCCCGGAAGCGCGCCCGGCCAGTTTGCTGGCGGACCACGCCCCAAGCACCCCACGCGCACTGCTGGCGGTTACGCTGGAACTGGAGCGCCTGGCGCTCGTCCCGGCGCTCCGCGTCCCGGCTTTGGCGCTCGTCCCGGCGCTCCACGTCCCGGAGGCGCGCCGCCAACCGGCGAGGCTCCTCGTCCGGCGCGCGCTCCTTCCAGAGGCCGCGGCGGCCGCCCGCAGTATCCCAAGACCAAGGAAGGCCCAATGAAGGGCTTTGTGCCGCCGCCACGTTATGGCGGGGTGCATTACGCTACCGAGCCGCTGCCCATTACCCGCGAAATTACCGTCACCGAAGGAATCAGCGTCAAGGACCTGGCTGAAAAGCTCGATGTACGCGCCAAGGATCTGATCGCCACTCTCCTGATGAGCGGCATCATGGTCACCGTCAACCAGTCCCTCGACGCCGAGATGGTCAAGGATGTCGCCGCCAAGTTCGGCGCCGCCGCCACCGTCATCAGCTACGAAGAGGAGATTGCCAACGAGGCCATCGAAGAAGTCCTCGAAGCCGATAACACCGGCGAGCTTGAGGTTCCCCGTTCGCCCGTGGTCACTGTCATGGGGCACGTCGATCACGGCAAGACCTCGCTGCTCGACGCCATCCGGGAAACCGACGTGGTCTCCGGCGAGGCCGGCGGCATCACACAGCACATCGGCGCTTACAAGGTGAAATTCAGCAAGGAAGGCTCTCCGGCTTCAGGCCGCGAAATCGTCTTCCTCGATACCCCTGGCCACGAAGCCTTCACCCGCATGAGATCTCGCGGCGCAAAGGTCACGGATATCGTGGTCATCGTCGTCGCAGCCGATGACGGCGTCATGCCCCAGACCCTTGAGGCCATCGACCACGCCAAGGCCGCGGAAGTGCCCATCATCGTGGCCGTCAACAAGATCGACAAGCCCAACGCCAACCCCGAGCGCGTCAAGAAGCAGCTCGCCGACCGCGGCCTGATTCCCGAAGAGTGGGCAGCCGGCGGCGAGGGCACCGTCTTCGTCGAGGTCTCGGCCAAGAAACACATCAATCTCGATCTGCTGCTGGAAATGATCTGCCTGGTCTCCGACCTCAAGGCTCCGAAGGCCACTCCCGGCCGCAAGGCCGTCGGTTCGGTTCTGGAAGCCAAGCTCGATCGCGGCCGCGGCGCAGTGGCCACCGTCCTTGTTCAGGACGGCACCCTCCACCTCAACGACAGCTACATCGTCGGCAACACCTTCGGCAAGGTCCGCGCCATGTTCGACGACCGCGGCCGCGCCATTGAAGAAGCCGGCCCTTCGACTCCGGTCGAAGTCCTCGGCCTCGAATCCATGCCCGACTCGGGCGACACATTCCTGGTCGTTGCCGATCGCGACAAGGCCAAGAGCATCGCCCAGTACCGCAGGATGAAGGAGCGCGACGCACAGCTCGCCAAGAGTTCACGCGTCTCTCTCGAAGGTCTTGCCGAACAGATTCGTCTGGCCGGCGTCAAGGATCTGAATCTCATCATCAAGGGCGACGTTACAGGCTCGGTCGAGGTGCTGGCCGATTCACTGACCCTCATGTCCACCGAGAAGGTGCGCGTAAAGGTGATTCACAGCGGCGTCGGCTCCATCACGGAAACCGACGTTCTGCTGGCCACCGCCTCCAACGCCATTATCATCGGCTTCAACGTGCGCCCCGAGCGCAAGGCCGCGGAACTGGCGCAGCAGGAAAACGTGGATATCCACCTGCACTCCATCATCTACGAGTTGCAGGACAAGATGCGCCTGGCTATGCTCGGGCTCCTCGAACCTACATTCAAGGAGAACTACCTGGGCCGCGCCGAGGTTCTGAATATCTTCAGAATTCCGAAGATTGGCACCATCGCCGGCTGCCGCGTTCAGGACGGAGTGATCCGCCGCGATGCGGAGATCAGGGTCATGCGCGGCGAGGAGCAGGTCTACAAGGGCAAGATCAACTCGCTCAAGCGCTTCAAGGATGACGCCAAGGAAGTCACCAACGGCATGGAGTGCGGCATCGGCCTGGGCGGCTTCAATGACCTGAAGGAAGGCGACCTGATCGAAGCCTTCTCCACCGAGAAGTTGGCCGCCGACCTCGGCGCGCTGGCTACAGACGTTGCAAAAGCCGCAGCAAAAACCGCCGCCGCCGCGGCAGCAGCAGCAGCAGCCAAGGACAAAGAAGAGGGCAAGGAGTAGCCTGCCTCTATTGTTCCAAAACCAAACCGGCCCGCTCCTCACATCGAGAAGCGGGCCGGTTTTTTTTGAGACGAATCTCGCTCGTCCCGTCTATCAATCTGACCTTCCAAGCCGTTCAGCGCAGCGGCTGATGCATCCAGGCGCGGATAACAGAGAAGCCGGCGCGCTCTTCGCATGGCCTTTCTCTCGAAGTGAATGATCGTGATTGGTTGGGGAAAATTGCCTCATCCGCTTCGCAGATGTAGACTTTGAAAGTCAAATCATTCGGCGCCGGTTCGACTGGATAAGCGATGAAGCGATTGGTTCCAGCGATTGCCGTGATCCTTGGATGGACCTGGGCTGCCTGGGCGGCTGCGCCCGCCACGTTGACCACCGTAAGCGCGATTCACAACCTTACGAAGGCCGAGGCCAGCAAGGGCCTGCCTGTTGCCTTCGAGGCCACGGTCACCTATTCCCGCGTATCTGAAAAAGTGCTCTTTGTTCAGGATGGCGGCTTGGCCATCTATGTCTCCGCCGACACGGATGCCAAACTGGTTCCCGGTGATCGCGTTCTGGTAGAGGGAAGAACGCAAGTGGGTTTCAGCGCCGATGTGGCCAGTGATCGCCTGACCCTGCTCCACCGCGGCGAAGTGCCCAAACCCATCCCATCCACCTTCGATGAGTTGATTCAAGTCAAACGCGATTGCATGCTGGTCACCGTGCATGGCGTGGTTCGCGCGATCGATATGGAACAGCGAAACGATGTGCGCAACGCCAGCCTGCCCCGGCATTCCCTCGCACGTGTGCAGTTGCTCATGGATGGCGGCTACGTCGAGATATTCGTTGACACCGACGATGCAAGCGCGCTCTCAGGCCTGCTGGACAGCGAGGTCGAGATCACCGGGGTTGCCGGCATAAGATACGACGGCAAGATGGAGCCGACGGGGGTTCAGCTCTACGTTTCCTCGCCGGCGGATGTGAAGATTCTGAAGAGCGCCGCTGTCAGCCCGCTCTCGCTTCCGGTCATGCCCATGGACCAGATTCTTTCCAGTCATTATGTGCGCGATCTCACACAGAGAGTTCATGTGCAGGGCACCATCACCTATTACGAGCCGGGGAGAGCCGTGGTGCTGCAGAATGGCTCCAAGAGCCTGTGGATCGACACCAGGACGCGGAACACCCAACTGGAGCTGAACGATGAAGTCGACGCGACCGGATTTCCCGATACGGAGAGCGGCTTTCTGGTTTTGACATACGCTGAGATCCGGAATCGCAACGTGCAAGCCATCGTCCAGCCACTACCGGTAACCTGGAAGAAACTCGTATCGAGCAGCAATCTATTCGACCTGGTCTCTATCGAGGGAGAAGTGGTAACGGAGGTCCGGGAGGGTTTGCAGGACGAGTACGTTCTTTCCTCCGGCGGCAATCTATTCACAGCAATCCTGAGCCAGCCGGAAGAGGGACCTGCCCCCATGAAGCAGATCCCGCAGGGCTCCAGAATCCGCGTCACCGGCATCTGCATCCTCGGAAGCTCCAACCCCTTCAACGCCCAGGTTCCCTTCAATATTCTGATGCGATCCTCGGAAGATATTGTGGTTGTTGCCAAGCCTTCCCTGCTGAACACTCAAAACCTGATTCTCCTCGTCGGCTTCCTGCTGGTGGTCGTCGCCGTTGTAGGCGTCTGGGGCTGGGTTCTCGGACGCAGGATGCGCCGTCAGACCGTCGCGATGTCAGCTCGCACGGAGGCCGAGGCCGAGCTGGAGCGGCGGCGCAGCCGCATCCTCGAGGACATCAACGGAACCAAACCTCTCGCCGACATCCTGGAGCAGATTGCCGAACTGATCTCCTTCAGCCTGGATGGCGCTTCATGCTGGTGCGAGATCGCCGATGGCGCGCGGCTGGGAAAACGCCCCTCGGAACCGCACAAACTGCGCGTTGTCCCGGCGGAGATTCCCGCGCGCTCCGGTCCGGCGCTGGGCACCCTCTTTGCCGCCTTCAATGCAAAAACGACACCCCGGCCCTCTGAAGATGAAGCGCTTTTCATGGGCACGCGGCTGGCCACACTGGCCATTGAAACCCGGCGGCTCTACTACGACCTGCACCACCGTTCGGAGTTCGATCTGCTCACCGATGTTCATAACCGTTTCTCGCTGGAAAAGCGCCTGAACGCCCAGATTGACGAGGCGCGCCAGAATGCCGGCATCTTCGGCCTTATCTACATCGACCTGGATAAATTCAAGCAGGTCAATGACCTCTATGGCCATCACATCGGAGATCTTTATCTGC
>Ga0224535_1000020_pt1 | contig 73300 bp, 48 predicted proteins | sample 714E13034metaG_FD_179898 | JGI IMG/M metagenome (GOLD analysis project Ga0224535, IMG submission 179898) | Peat soil microbial communities from Stordalen Mire, Sweden - 717 E1 30-34 | ecosystem: Environmental > Terrestrial > Soil > Wetlands > Peat | place: Sweden: Norrbotten County, Stordalen... | reverse complement strand
GCGGATGAAAATCACAGCCTATAATCATCATGCTCGGCTCCTTTCCTCCCGAGCTTCGTGGTCGTTTAGCCGCAACCAGTTTACTCAGGTCGAGGGAGCCGACGCTGTCATGCAATCATTCATCGCGTTCTTAGCGATGAGCGGGCGCGTGGGCGGCTCCACCATCTCCCGCCTTTGGGACACGGGAGACCACAAACCCCATGCGAGCGATAAGCGAGCGTTTGGCCCCACCGCAAGTGGTTGCAGATTATTTCTTCCTCCTGCCGCACAATAATACTTAGGAGTTTCCCTCAAATCGTGCCAGTAACTCCTTATCCTGGACGATTTTGCGAACAACTCCTTTGTTTTGACGATTTTGCGGCGCATCCCTATCCGTAAGCTAAAGAAAGCAAAGATTTTGTTTGCAAAATAGGGGTGGGGGTACCCCATGCACCGGCTTTGCCGTCCTGTCCCGTTTCGGCCCGCTGTTCCAATTGCGTCGAATCCGTGCCGATTTACTGCTCTCTTCCGTAGTCCGCGCGCCGCCACGGAGGTATTGTTAGGGCGATGGCCGTCCTCTCTGTCGATCTCGCAACCCGCCGCTGGTCTGATCGAGGAAGGTCTCTGGCGCGAGGGCTTCATCGTCCTGCCCCTTCCCCCAGCCAAGCCTCTCGATTTGCGCTGGCTGAACTAAGAACGGATTGGGACCAGCCCCAAAAAAACAGAGGCCGCCCGAATTGGGCGGCCTCGATTGTCTGCGGAATCCGCACGGCTGCTTATTCCGCCGGCAGTTCCGGCGCCTTGGGCGCTTCGGGTTGCGGAGCCACAACGGGCTTCTTCTTGGGTGCTGCTGCAGCCGGCTTGGGCTTGGGCGCTTCCTGCTTCTTCGACGGCGCCAGAATGGCGTGCAGGGTGTTTCCCTCCATGCGCGGCATGAACTCCACGATTGCCGCCTCGCCAATGTCCAGGATCAGCCGGTTGATAATCTTGTAGCCCAGATCGCGGTGGGACATCTGCCGGCCGCGGTAGCGCAGACTGGCCTTCACCTTGTCTCCGCCGGCCAGGAAGCTGAGCGCCTTTTTCTTCTTGGTTTGGTAGTCATGCTCGTCGACGGTCACGGAGAACTTGACCTCCTTGAGCGTAACCACTTTTTGGTTTTTCTTGGCTGCGCGCTCGCTCTTTTCCTTCTCGTAGAGAAAGCGGCCGTAGTCCTGAATGCGGCAGACCGGCGGAACCGCGTTGGCCGAAACCTCGACCAGATCGAGGCCGCGCTCGCGGGCCATCCTCAACGCCTCAAAGGGCTGCAGGATGCCCAGTTGCTCGCCGTTTTCGTCGATGACACGAATCTCGCGCGCGCGAATCCGGTCGTTGATGCGGATAAAGGACTTAGCCGTACGTTTATCGAATGCGATGGTACTCCTCCAAATGTCGCCACGACCCGCCTCCGGATTCTGCCGGATTCGCCGCGGGCACACAAGCGCACCCTGAGTATACCATTGGTCCGGTTCCCGGCAACGTCCAGTTTTTACGGGGTTTGTGAACGGAATGCACCAAAAGGAGAGGCCGCCGGAATAAACTGCCTCCGTTTCCGAATTCCCGCGCGCGCCCGGCCAGGGAAGGCTGCGAAGATTCGCTCTGCCAGGCAGACAGTTCTGTTCAGACTGATGTTGCGCTGGTCCCCTGCTGAACCAGTTCCGGCCCTGGTGCCTCTGCCTCCAGCGTTCCTTCGTCATTCAAGCCCTTCGCCCGCAGCCGCACCAGCCGGTTGGCAGCCAAACGGCCCTCCAACTCAACGGGCAGAAAGTTCTCGGTCAGCGCGGCGGTCCGTGCCCGCGCCTTCATTTCCGCAGGCGTCTGCAGCGTGATGGCCTCCAGCTCCCGGCCCACAAATCGCCTCCGGTGCGCATTGCTCTTTTCCGAAGCAAGCGCGCGCAGCGCCGCCATTCTTTCCTCCACCGCCTCAGCCGGAACCGGATGCTTGGCGTGCAGTGCCCAACCCATTGTGGCCGGCCGCGGCGAAAACGGGAACAGATGCAGGTAGCCGAAGGGCAGCGCCCGCACCACTTCCATCGTCTCCTCAAACTCGCCGTCTGTCTCGCCCGGAAAGCCCACCATCACGTCCGCGCCCAGGGTCAGCTCCGGCCCGGCAGCGCGCTCGAGAGCCGCAACCTTCTCCGCGTAGTGCCAGGGCCGGTAGCGCCTGTGCATCCGCCGCAGCACCGCATCCGAGCCGGACTGCAAGGGCAGGTGCGCGTGCCGCGCCAGCCTTCCTCCGCCAAACTCGGCCATCAGCCCGATCAGCTCCGCGTCCCAATCCATCGGCTCGATGGAGCTGAGCCGCAGCCGTGCCAGCGCCGTCCGCGCGAAGATCTGCCGCACGAGCCCGGCAAGCGTCCGCAGGGCCGAATCCTCCAAGAAAGCTCCGTGCCCCATCCTTGCGATTTCTTCCTGTCGCAAGGGTGAGAGACCAGAGAATTCAATCTGACTCCATTCCTGAGCAGTACCAGAAAAATCCCGCCCCCATCGCCCCAGGTTGATTCCCGAAAGCACCAGTTCCTTGCCGCCTGCCGCCACAAACCCCTCCACCTGCCGCAGGACGGCGGCCGCGGGCAGGCTTCTGGAAGTGCCGCGCGTCTGAGGAATCACGCAGAAGGTGCAGCGATTCCCGCACCCCTCCTGGATTTTGAGATTCGGCCGGGTCTGCGCGCCGGGCGCGATCTGTTCCCCCTCGGGAAACGAATGCGCAAAGCGGTCGTCCGCCCAGATGGGAGCCCGAGCCTCGCCAGAGAGCAGTGACTCCACACTAATCAATGCGGGGCTGACCGGCGCGGGGAAAGCGGCGGAAGCGCCGCCCGCAAGGCCCAGAATAATCTCCGGCGCCAGCGCAATGTGGCTGTTGCCCACCACGGCAGCCACGCCGTCCATCCCGGCCAGTTCCTCCGGCTCCCGCTGCGCCAGGCATCCCGTCACCACGATGCGCGCCGCCGGATTCAGCCGGTGCGCCCGGCGGATATAGGCGCGAGCAGCCCGGTCGGCCTCCGCCGTTACGCTGCATGTGTTCACCACCACCACATCGGCAGCAGAGGGCTTCCGCTCGCAAAGCCCCGCGGCGCGCAGCCGTCCGCTGACCGCTTCGCCATCGGCGCGCGCGGCCCGGCAGCCGAAATGCTCGATGTGAAATCCCTGCATGAATCCAGTTTAGAAGCCATCCCGCCCGCCGCCGCAAATCGCCCTTCGCTATACTTGAGGTTGACCGCACCGCTCTGCGGACTGCCCCCCTATCTCATGCCATCTTCCTCCACCGCCGACGCTTCAACCCCGTCCGCCACCGCTGACATCGGCAGCACGTGGAAGATTGTCGGCTTTACCTACTTCACTTTTGTGGTCTATCTGTCGGTTGGTTTGCCGTTGGCCGTACTGCCGCCGTATGTGCACTTCCGCATGGGCTTCAGTGCAACACTGGCAGGTTTGGTCATCAGCATCCAGTACATTGCAACCCTCGCCAGCCGCCCCTGGGCCGGACGCATCTCCGACCGCGCCGGCGCCAAGGTCTCCGTGCTCTGGGGCATGTGTGCCTGCTCGGCCAGCGGCGCACTGCTGATCGCCGCCGCCTTCTTGCACTCCATTCCCTGGCTCAGCCTGGCCACCCTGTTCCTCTGCCGCCTGGTTCTGGGCGTCGGCGAGAGCCTCGGGTCGACCGGATCGACCCTGTGGGGCATCACCAGCACCGGCCCGGCCAGCACCGCCAAGGTCATCTCCTTCAACGGCATCAGCACCTATGGCGCCATGGCGCTCGGAGCGCCGTTGGGCGTGCTCCTCAACCAGACGTGGGGCTTGAGTTCGATCGGCCTGGTGATCCTGCTGCTTGGCGCCCTCAGCCTTGCTATGGCCAGCCGCAAGCGCCCGGTTATGGTCGCTCCCGGCGAGCATCTTCCCTTCCGCGAGGTGATGTTCCGCGTGGCCCCGCATGGCATGGGCCTGGCTCTGGGCGGCATTGGCTACAGCACGCTGGCCACCTTCATCACTCTCTTCTACCTCAGCCGCCGCTGGGACGGCGCGGCCCTCTGCCTCACTGCCTTCGGCCTGGCCTTCATCGCGGCGCGCCTCATCTTTATCCAAGCCATCAACCGCTTCGGCGGATTCCCGGTAGCCATAGCCTGCCTGGCAGTCGAATCCCTGGGACTCCTGCTACTCTGGCTGGCCAGCTCGCCCTGGATGGCCCTCCAGGCTGCCGCTCTGGCCGGCTTCGGCTTTTCGCTGGTCTTTCCCGCGCTGGGCGTCGAAGCCGTCAAGCGCGTTACCGAACATAATCGCGGCGCAGCCCTCGGCGTCTTTACTGCCTTCGCCGACGTCTCCTTCTTCCTCACCGGCCCCATTGCCGGCGCTGTCATCGGCTTTTGGGGCTACTCCAGCGCCTTCCTCTTCGCGCTGATCTGCGTCCTGGCCGCTCTGGGAATCGTCGTTGTCCTGATGCGGTTGCGGCACAAGGAAGCTCGAAACTCCTGAATGAAGTGTGTCTCAAAGCCTGTCTTGTATCAGTGCTCGATTGGCAAGTCAGGTCTTTACAGGCTGCGGAAACACTTAGCCGGGATGGCACGAAGTGTCAGGGCACAACTTCAGTTGTGCCGTAAGTCGCCTCAAATCGATGTGGGCTGTAAAACTTCCACTTTTGAGCAACACAGAACCATCCCGGCATGGCAACGCAAAAGCGTCGATTCGCTTCCAAAACTCCCCAAATGCAGCAGCGGCCACCCCGGAGGGTGGCCGCTGCCGTCTTACCTGAAAAAAGCGCCTTGCTACTCGCTCTTGTCGCTCTTCTCGCTCTTCCAGTTGATCAGATCGCCAAGGGTCGTGGTTGAGCTGGAGACCGGCTGCTTGTGGCTCTCCTTCTTATAGCTCTCCACCTGCGCCCTGCTGGCCTCCTGGCCAACTGCGCGCAAGCTCAAGCCCACCTTCTTCTCTTCCACGTTGATCTTGATGATCTTGAACTCGTTCTCCAAGCCTGTTTCCAGCTTGGATTCGTTGCCTTCACCAGCCTCGGAAACGTGGCACAGACCCTCAACTCCCTCGGCAATCTCAACGAAGGCGCCGAACTGCGCCGTCCGCAAAATCTTGCCGTGGACCACGTCGCCCACCCGGTGCGTAGCAAAGAAGCTCTCCCACACGTCGGGCTCCAACTGCTTGATGCCCAAGCTCAGACGGCGGTTCTGCGGCTCAACGCCCAGAACAACAGCCTTCACCTTCTCGCCCTTCTTCACAACCTCGGAGGGATGCTTGACGCGCTTGGTCCAGCTCAGGTTCGAGACATGTACCAGGCCATCGATGCCATCCTCGATCTCGATGAAGGCGCCGAAATCGGTCAGGTTGCGCACCCGGCCCTCGACGATGGTTCCCGGAGGATACTTCTCCGAGAGGTTATCCCACGGGTTGGCGAGCAACTGCTTCATGCCCAGCGAAATGCGGCGGTCGGACGGATTCACGCTCAGCACTACCGTTTCCACATCGTCGCCCGGCTTGACCAGCTTCGACGGATGCTTCAGGCGCTTCGACCAGGTCATCTCGGAAAGGTGAACCAGGCCTTCGATGCCCTGTTCGAGCTCGACAAACGCGCCGTAGTCGGTGACCGAAAGAACGCGGCCATGAACGTGCGCTCCCACCGGGTAGCGCTCGATCGCATCCAGCCACGGGTCAGGCGTCAACTGCTTGAAGCCCAGCGATACCCGCTGCTTGTCCTTGTCGAACTTGAGCACCTTGACCTGAATCTCGTCGCCCACATTCACCAGGTCGCGGGGATGCGTCAGCCGTCCCCAGCTCATGTCGGTAATGTGCAGCAAACCATCGATGCCGCCCAGGTCCACGAACGCGCCGTAGTCGGTCAGGTTCTTCACCGTGCCGGTCAGCACCGCTTCCTCGCTCAGTTGCTCAAGAGTGTGCGAGCGCTTGGCGTTCTGATCTTCTTCCAGAATCTCTTTGCGGCTGACCACCACATTGCCGCGCTTCTTGTTCAGCTTGATGACGCGGACTTCAATCTGCTGCCCGAGATAGCCGTCCAGGTTGCGAACCGGGCGAATCTCAATCTGCGATCCGGGCAAAAATGCCTTCATCCCTATATCTACAGTCAGGCCACCCTTTACGCGGCTCGCCACCGTACCCATGACCGGCGTCTTCTCGGCGGCGGCCTTCTCGATGGTGTCCCAGACGCGCAACCGCTGCGCCCGCTCGTAGCTCACCAGGTAGCCGCCTTCCGGCTCCTCGCGCTCGATCACCACCTCGATCACGTCGCCGGGCTGGAACTTTACCGCCCCGGTGTGATCCAGAACCTGTTCGAGCGGCACCAGTCCCTCGGACTTCAGACCCACATCAACGACAAGGTGCTTTTCCGTCTGCTTGAGCACCGTGCCGGAGACAATCTTGTCGCCGTATGCTTCAACGGCAGCGGCCTCCGCGGCCTGCTCGCGCTCAAAAGCCGCCAATGCGGCCGAAAAATCCATCGACTCCATGGCGTGCTCTGCCGGCGCGGCAGCCTTTGCGGCTTCCGGCTGCTTGGTCTCGGCTTGCGCAGCCTCTTCGGCCACGGGCTCGGATTGCGCGGGAACTTCCGCCGCAACCGGTGCGGGTGTGGTCTCTGGCGTGGCTTCCACCACGGGTGCGGCCTCTGCTTCAGGCTCGGTTGGGGCATCTGCGTCCAGCGCTGGTGTTTCGACTGCCGCTACTGCTTCGGCAGCCTCAGGGGTGGGCGTGGATTCTGGCAACGGCTGCTCTTGCTCCGTCGCAGGCTCTAGGGATGGGCTTTCCAATTCTGTGTTCAGGGTTGTACTCTCGGTTTCGGGATTGAGGACGTTTGCCATTACTGCCAGCTCCGCGATTCCTTGCTCCCGCGGTTCAAATCTGCCTGCCGCTGGGAGGTGGTTCCTCAGTTGCGATTGCCGTCAACGAGGAGTGCCGAAGGCCATTGATCTGCCGGCAACCGCTTGCTTGTATCCGCAGTGCTTCCGCAGAGAACAGTCCCTCAGCCGGTTATGCTGGCAGGGAAGGCAACTGGTCTTCTTGGGAAACACCCGGCAGGCAATGGCTTGCTGGTGGGTGGCCGCAACCTGCTGCTGGAATCCGCGCAACAAGTTACACTCACGAGTTTAGCAACCGCGGCTTTCCCCCGTCAATGCAACAAATTGCTAGAACCGCATTGTGAATTGCCCCGCCAGCGCACCCCGCGCATGCACCCCCCAAAGGAATAGACTTGAGCGGTTTTTCATTCTTTTATTGATCCGGCAACTAGATACTGTGAGGGTGCCCCATCCTTTTCCGCGCCTTTTGCGGAAAAGGGTGGGAAAGCGATGTCACTGTTTTCTTGCCGGATCAATAGGCGTTTCTTTATTCTTTTTCACCCGCGAATTGCAGGCTCCATTGACGCGCCTCCGCTTTGCCGGGAGCCCGCGAGCCCCAATCCTCGGCCCTCCTTCGCCGGCAACCTTCTATACTGATGCAAGACGGACCCTGCTCATGGACTTTCTCTGGACTCCCTGGCGCTATGCATACATCACAACGGCCGACAGCGACGCACGCCCCGGCGTTCCCGCGGCTCTCTCCGCTTGGCCTGGCGACCACCAATGCGTCTTCTGCAACCTGATCGCATCCATCGACTACGCCATCGCCAACGGTATGAATCCCGACGTGGCCGAGGCCGCAGGCGGGCTCATCCTGCGCGGCAAGAGTTGCTTTGTCTGCCTGAATGCCTTCCCCTACACCTCCGGCCACGTGATGGTCATGCCCTTCGCGCACATGGACCGGCTGGCCAAAGTGCCCACAGATACCGCTCATGAACTGATCGATCTGGCGCAGCGTACTGAGACAGTCCTCGACCGGCTCTACCACCCCCAGGGCTTCAACTTTGGCATGAATCTCGGCCGGGCCGCCGGCGCCGGCGTCGCCGGACACCTGCATCTCCACGCCCTGCCCCGCTGGGTCGGCGACAGCAACTTCATGACCACCGTCGCCGAAACCCGCGTCCTTCCCGAAGCCCTGGAAACGACGTGGAAGCGCATGCGGGCGGCGTTTGCGGAGCTGGCCGAGTAGGCGCTCATTTGTCGCTGGCATCAAGCAATCGGAACATTTTCTTCCTCTGCCCAGGAATATCTGACTTTATAAACCCTCGAATGTCGACCGTTATGAATTAGTGGCTTGACAGCACAGAAATGGAAAGAAGAAACTGCTGCTGTAATCGTTTTCAGACTCCTGTTCATTCCAGATTATCGGGGTATACACCTGTGAAATCTCTTCTTCGCCTTCTTCCTGCTTTTCTGCTTCTACTCACCCTTACCGGTTGTGGTGGTGGCGGCGCCGCCAGCACCACCAACACTCCCACGGCGCCCGCCACCCCGGTCGCCGCCAACAGCATCACGCTTCAACTCTCGACCTCCACGCTCAGCGTCCCCCTCGGCTCCAGCGCCAGCACCAACGTTACTCTCTCCCGCACCGGAACCACCGGCAGCGTCACCTTCAGCCTCACCGGACTGCCCAACGGCGCCACAGTCTCTTATCTCAACCCCGCCTCCGCCAGCAGCGGCCAGATCATCGTCAACGCTCAAACCGCCGCCGCCGGCGCCTATCCGCTCACTCTCCAGGCCACCGACGGCACAAACTCCGCCTCCGCAAGCCTCAGCCTCGTCCTCAGTGCCGCTACTCAGACTGCCGACCCCTATGCCTGGAGTTCCACCGGCCCGCTGATCTCCCCCGTCGCCGACGCCACTCATCCGCTCGTCGCCGTCAAAGACCCCACCGCCGTCTTCTACAACAATCAGTGGAACGTCTACGCCAGCAGCGTCGACGCCAACGGCAGCTACAACATGGTCTACCTCAGCTTCCCCTCGTGGAGTCAGGCCTCCGCCGCCAAGCCCTATTACATGGACGAGAATCCGAACTTGGTCGGCTACCACTGCGCGCCTGAGCTCTTCTATTTCGCTTCGCAGAACAAGTGGTATCTTATCTACCAATCCGGGCCACCGCAGTACTCCACCGCCAGCGATCCCACTCAGCCCTCCACCTGGACCGCGCCGCAGAGCTTCTTTGCCAGCCAGCCTTCCAACATCAGCAACTGGCTCGATTTCTGGGTCATCTGCGACTCCGGCAACTGCTACATGTTCTTCAGCGACGACAACGGAGATTACTACCGCAGCCAGACCACTGTCGCCAGCTTCCCCAGCGGCTTCAGCACGCCGCAGATCGTCATGCAGGCCCCAGCCGCCGGGGATCTCTTCGAGGCCAGCCGCGTCTATAGTCTCAAGGGATCGACGCAGTACCTGGCCATCATCGAATGCATGGGCGGCAACTCCGGTCACCGCTACTTCCGCGCCTTTACCGCTCCAACCCTCGACGGCATCTGGACCCCATACCCCGGCGCAAATAGTTGGAACGCGCCCTTTCTCGGCTCAAACGACGTTACCTTTGCCAATGGAGTTACGGCCTGGACCGATGACTTCAGCCACGGAGAAGTCCTGCGCACCGGCGACGACGAACTCCTCCAGATCGACCCCAGCAACCTGCAATTCCTCTACCAGGGCGACAACCCCACCGCCAACGCCTCCAACTACAACGCCATTCCCTGGCAGTTGGGCCTGGCCACCGCCACCAGTAGCGAAACCAACTTTTAGTATTTTTACGGAGGGTGTAAGGAAGCTCCGTGCCCCATCCATTTCACGTTCTTTGTGAAATGGGTGGGAAACCACGAATTCAGCCCTACAGGAACAGTGATAATGCGCCTGAGGTGGGATAGCTCCACATATATATAACTTCGGCTTCTTATAAAGCTTCTTCGCCGCTCTCCTCCGCCCCAGCCGCCAATGCCAGCCCCGGCTGGGACCACTCCCGCGATTCCATCTCGCGGACGTCAGGTTGCAGCTTCACTATCTCGGCTAACTCGCCGTCGGAGTGAGCTAATTCGCCTAATTGCCTGCCGTAAGAGAAGACGCCGCCCTTGCCTTCGATGGTGCCGAGAAACTTATTGTAGTAATCGACGCTGCTGCCGAGCGCGTTGCCGAGCTTTGTAACATGCCCCTGCGCGACGACCAGCTTTTCGTAAATCTTCCGGCCCATCTCATGGATAGCCTTTGCATTTTGGGTGATCTCCGATTGCTGCCAGCCGAACTCGACGGCCCGCAGTAGTGCGATCAGCGTAGTCGGCGTCGCCATGACCACATGGTTCTGCGCGCTGAATTCGATCAGCGATGGGTCAGCTTCGAGCGCCGCGCTGAACAACGCTTCACTGGGCAGGAAACACACCACAAAATCGGGAGCCTTCTCGAACTGCTTCCAGTAAGCCTTGCTGGAGAGATCCTTCAGATGCGCCTTGACCCGCTGCGCATGGGCCGCAAATCGCAGCGTTTGCGCGGCTGGATCAGTGGCGCCTGTCGCATCCAGAAAAGCATCCAGGGGAGTCTTGGCGTCGACCACGATTTCGCGGCCATTCGGCAGTTGGATCGTCATGTCGGGCCGCAGCATCTTGTCGTCCTCGTCGCGAGCAGTCACCTGTTCGGAGAAGGAGCAATACTGCACCATTCCCGCGTATTCCACGCAGCGCTTGAGCTGTAACTCGCCCCAGTTGCCGCGCGTCTTCGGAGCGCGCAAGGCAGTGATCAACTGCGCGGTCTCATTGGTCAGCGCAGCGAGCGATGCCGGAATGGACTTCTGCATATTCTCGACCAGGACCTTCACCTCGGAATACGCCCCCGACCGCTGCGTCTCCATGGCGCGCGCCTGCTCATCCAGCGCCTTAAGCGCAACTCCAAGCGGGTCCAGCATGTTCTTGATCGCCAGTTCCTTGGCCTCCAGGGTTTTTGTCGCCTCGGTTGTTTGCCCGCCAAGCTGCTGCTTGGCAATCGCCAGAAATGACTCTGTGTTGGCGCGCAGAGCGTCCGCGGCCGCTCCCTTGAAGGCCGTGTCGAGGTCTGCCTTCATTTGCGCGTATTTTGCCTCTTCGTTTTTGAGTTGCTCCTGGACGCGCGTCAGCTCTTCCGCCTTCGGTTTCAATTCGGCGATTTCCTCCCTGGCGCTGCCAAGTTGTTCCTGCAGCCCAGACTCGCGCGTCTCGGCCAGCTTGCGTTCGCCGGCCAAGGCCTGATCGAGCAGCTTCTGAGCGCCTGCGCGGCCCTGACGGGAGCCCACCCAGAGTCCAAGAAAAAAAACGGCGACGGCAACCAGTGCAATGATTACGGCAAAACTTCCCACGGCAACACCCCTGTTTCGCCTAATATACGCCTCCAACCGGTGCATTTTCCGCCGATTTCTGCCTCTTTTCTCTCTTCTGATCCCCGCCGGGGCTTCCATAGAGCGTCCTTGGGCTTGCTAAGGTAGCTGATCTCTGACCCTTGATCTCTGCTCTCTGTCGCAAAGCCTTTACACGCCCCCGTCCGCCCGGTAAACTTGAACTTTCGGGGCCATGCGCATTTTTTCGGGCGTTGTGGTTGTGCTCCCCTGCCGCGAGCCGTTATTGTAGGCAGACGGAGCCTGAACAGGCGAGCCCCGGAGATTTCAGAGTTTCACACATCATGAGGAGATACACGCATGGCCGTTGAAGAGAAAGTCAAGCAGATCATCGTCGAGCAGTTGCAAGTGGACGAAGCCGAAGTCACCCCCGGCGCCAGCTTCCAGGAAGACCTGGGCGCGGATTCGCTGGACGTTGTCGAACTGGTAATGCAGTTCGAAGAAGCTTTTGACCTGGAGATTCCCGACGAATCCGCCGAGAAGATCAAAACCGTCAAGGACGCGGTCGATTACATCGAAAAGAATGCAAAAGAGACTGCGAAAGGCGGCAAGTAGCCTGTGACCCGCAGAGTCGTAATCACCGGCCTGGGGCTGATCTGCGGTGTGGGCAATACCGCTCCCGAGGTTTGGCGGCAGCTTCTGGCTGGCGCCAGTGGCATGGGGCCCATTCAGGGCTTCGATACCACTGGCTTTCCGGTCACCTTCGCCGCAGAGGTCAAGAACTTTGACCCCCTCAACTTCGTGGACAGGAAAGAAGCGCGCAAGATGGGGCGCTTCACACACTTTGCCTTTGCCGCCACGCATGAAGCCATCACTCAGTCGGGTCTCCAGATTACCCCGGAGATTGCCGACCGCGTCGGTGTCTTCATTGGCTCCGGCATCGGCGGCTTCGAAATCATCGAACGCGAGCACGCCAACCTGATGAATGGCGGACCGCGCAAGATCTCGCCCTTCTTCATTCCCGCAGCCATCGTGAACATGGCGGCAGGCCAGGTGAGCATCCGCTACGGCGCCCAGGGACCAATTTCGGCCACAGCCACCGCTTGCGCCACTTCGGCTAACGCTATCGGCGACTCGGCGCGCATGATCATGCACGGCGATGCCGACGTGATGATCGCCGGCGGCGCAGAGGCAGCGGTTACGCCTTTGTCTGTTGGCGGTTTCGCCGCCTTGCGCGCGCTCTCCACGCGCAACGACGACCCCACCCACGCCAGCCGTCCCTTCGACAAGGACCGCGACGGCTTCGTCATCGGCGAGGGCGCCGGCATCCTCATTCTTGAGGAACTGGAATTCGCCAAGGCGCGCGGGGCAAAGATTCTGGCCGAAATCATCGGCTATGGCATGAGCGCCGACGCCTATCACATCACCAGCATCGCCCCCGAAGGCGCGGGTGCACAGCGCAGCATGAGAGCAGCCCTCAAGGACGCCGGCATCCAGCCGGAAGAGGTCGGCTACATCAACGCCCACGCCACTTCGACCCCGGCGGGCGACGGTAATGAGTCGCAGGCCATCGAAGCGGTCTTTGGCGAGCACGCCCTCAGCCATAAGCTCCAGGTTTCCGGCACCAAGTCCATGACCGGCCACTTGCTGGGCGGCGCGGGCGGACTGGAAGCCGGCATCACCGTGCTGGCGCTCCAGAACCAGATGCTCCCGCCAACCATCAACCTCGACAACGTCGATCCCGAGTGCCACCTGAGCTATGTGCCCAACAAGGCCATTCCGCTCACCTTCGATATCGCCATGTCGAATTCCTTCGGCTTCGGCGGCATCAACGCCTCGCTCGTCATGCGCCGCTGGAACGAGTAGCCACTCAGCAAAGCAAACACAAACGGCGCGAATCCCATCAGGGTTCGCGCCGTTCTTTTGTTGTCGCTATTCCGTCAGGAAAATGGGGCCAGCCATGAAAACGTCCGTGCCCCATCCTTGCTGTCAGCTGTCATTCTGAGCGGAGCGCAGCGTAGTCGAAGAACCTGCTTCTTCTTTCTGGCGCATGGGTGGGAAACCACAAATCCCGTTCCGCCAGCCTTGACTCGACCGTGCAGCTTGACCACACTTCACCCAAATATCGCCGCGATCCCCATGCCGAACAGAACAAAGATCGCCCACCATCCGAAGACCGCTATATAGCCGGAAGTGCGTTTCAATCCCGCCACCATCGCCGTCCCAATTCCCAGCAGCACAAGGGTCCAGATGGTAACCACATCCAGCGAACTGGCCAGGGCGTAAAGCGCTTTGTTGGTTTCCAGCGGATTCAGAAAAGCGCCAATGTTGGTGGGAGCGAAGTTCTTGATGTTGAACGACTCTGGAGCAGCCCCCGTAAAAATGACGATGGTTCCCAGCAGTGTTTTTAAGATGGACGGCAAACTTGCGAACATCCATACGGCGTAGATGCTTCCGTAGGTTGCCTTGCCTCCAAACACAAAATTGATCGTGCCCCACAGGCCGAGCGACATGAGGGCAACGCCCGCCAGCACGAAAGCCGGATTGGCGATGAAAATGCCTTCCGTGATGTAGAGGGAGACCTTGGCGCCCATCTCGCGCTGCTCGGGCGTCGCCTGGGCCATCTTCTCTTCTTGAGCCGGGTTGAGATGGATTTGGTTTTCCACCACCTGCTGCATGCCAATCTTCAAGGCGACAGCCGCGAAGAAGATGTATCCAATGATCGCCATGATCACAAATGGCATCCACCAGCTTCTGTGGCCGCGTTTGATGTCTTCAAAGGTCTTAGACGGCGCAGTGAAAATGTTCATAACGCGCTGCCACTGGGAAAGACCGGGGGCTATCTCGCCCGCGGATTGGACTTCCGGATCGCTCATGATTCCGCCTCATTCAGCCTATTTTGGCTATGGGCGCGATTGTACCCTTGAAGGGCATACTCGGCAAAATCAATTTTTCGTGCTCTCTTTGCCATGCTAGAGCGTTTTCGATTCAAGTGTTAACGATACGATGGGTGCCCCATCCTTTCCGCAGCTTCATCGCGGAAAGGGTGGGAGAGCACAGGTCTCAATCTCGACTGTAAAAAGTCAACCCGAAACCGCTCTAGATGCGCTGGCACTACTGCCCCTGAGCGGCGACTCCAGCCTGCGCAACGGAGTGGCGCTGCTGCTGCCTGGGCCGCATCAGCTTCCTCTGCCGTCCCGGTTTGCTCTGTCTAGCCTTGTACGGTTTTCGCCGGCGCTGCACCCGCCTGCACCGTCGGCTTGCGCGCCGGATTGGGCAGCACGTAGCTCTTGTAAACGGTGATGTGGAAGCAGGACTGCTGAAACTCCTCCTCCACGTCGATCTTCCCGGCATTCTCAAGTTGCAGTAGCCATATGCGCATCCAGGCAATCTCCCGGAGCGACATTCCCTGCTTGGCAATGTCGATCGTGGCCCCGGTCAGGTGCGGGCTGGCCACATCGCCCTCCGCAGCCGTCGCGTTGCCGTTGGTCTTCATCAGTTGTTTCTGATAGGCGACGGTCCGCACCGCCGAGCTGACCTCGATGGGGCTATGGAACTGGGCAGCATGGGCATGCGCCAGGTCGGAAAGAAAAGTAGCCGTCCAGGGCCGGCAGTAGCGCCGGTTCACCGGCAGGTTGCCGTTCACGGTCAGCGCCACGGAAGCCGGAACCGGCACCAGCATTCCGCGGATGATCCGGTCAATCAAATCGTCGTCGTCCTGGATTCGCTCCAGGCCGTCGGCCTCCGTCCTCTGGTTTTGCCGCACCAGCGACTCCATGCTCCCGCGCAGCGGCGGCGGCATGACCAGCCGCGTTCTGCTCAGCGAGGCATTCTCCACAACAGCGGGACGCTCTACGGCTCGATTCTCCTCGTCCCGATGGGATCTTCTGGATGAATGAGATTTCAAAACCGGACTGGGCTCTGCGGCCTGATGAGAGCGTGAAGACCGCCTGACCAAGGCCGGACGCACATCTTCATTATTTTCCGCGCGTGTGCGCGAGGATGCCCGCCTGGTTTCATGTCTGGATTCACGTCTGGATTCATGTCCGGATGCGCGCTCTACAGTCTGGGCTTCCGCATGACGCGATTTCTTGTGAGATGCCGTAGCGAGCGGATGAGAAGCCGTTGCGGACGCAGTGCTTCCCTTCGACTTCGCCGGATGCTTTGGCAAGCCATTGGCCGCGCTCCCACAGAGCGCCACAAGCACGAAAATAATTAGGAAGGTCCGCCACATGGAGGAGTGTGCGGAGAATTCCAGAGCAATTTCAGTGTAGGTCTCTTCGGCGTCAATTTCGAGTACCTGATCGGGTACAGCCTTGTCCGATAACTGACGCATCTGCTTCACCGTTTGGCCATTGCTGCCACGCGAACGATTCAACATCTACAATGGAGTGTAGATTTCCGCAAGCCGAGGGAGTGCTGAACACTGTGTCGATTGGGAAGAAATGGGTAGTGTGGGCGGTTATCGCCCTGGTTGCCGTGCAAGCCTTGCAGATAGCCTTCGTCGTTCACCGCGAATCGCTCACCTGGGACGAAGACGACCACATGTTCGCCGGCTACATGATGTGGAAGACCGGCGACTACGGCCTCAACCCCGAGCATCCGCCGCTGGTCAAACTGCTGGCCACCCTTCCCTTGCTGGGCGAAAAACTCTGGGTTCCGCAACTCCAGAACCGCGACTTCAAGACAGAAGCCTATATGGACGGCCGTGACTGGCTCGCCCGCAACGACGGCGCAAGCCAGCGGCTGGTCTTCCGCATGAGGCTTGCAGCCGGCCTGCTGGCCCTGGCGCTCTCCTTGCTGATCTTCTTTGCCGCGCGCGAATGGTTCGGCACGCCCGCCGCGCTCGTCGCGCTCGTGCTGGCAACTTTCGACCCGAACCTGCTAGCTCACTCCGCGCTGGTCACCACCGACATCGGCGTCTCGCTCTTCTTTCTGGCCAGCATTTACGGCTTCTATCGCTATGTGAAGCGGCCCACATTGCTCCGGCTCCTGTTGGCCGGCATCGCGGCCGGCCTGCTGCTGGCCACAAAGCACTCCGGAATCCTGCTGGCGCCCATGCTGCTGCTCCTGATCGCGGGAGAGATCGTCTTTGCGCCCAAGGGAAGCCGGGGCCGCGCCGCCCTGCGCCTGGGCGGCGCCTTTGCGGCCATCGTCGTCATCGGCGTCACCGTTCTCTGGGCCTTTTACGGCTTCCGCTACGCCGCGCGTCCCGCAGGCCTCGCGCTCAGCACCTCGCTGGCCGACTACGCCAAGCCTCTGAGCCATTTCAACGCAACAGCGGTTCTCGCCATCGCCCATCTTCACCTGCTGCCCGAGTCCTACCTGATTGGCCTGGTGGACGTGAAGGTCATGGCGCAGTTCTACTCTTCCTTCGTCTTCGAGAAGCTCTATGCGCACGGTGTCTGGTGGTACTTCCCTGTCGTCATTCTCATCAAGACCACCCTCGGCCTGCTGGCGCTGCTCGCGCTCGCGGCTATTGCTGTCTTCACCGGCTGCCTCCGCGGTAAGCGACGCGAAATACTCTATCTCCTGGTGCCCGGAACCTTTTATCTGGCTGTCGCCATGTTCGCGGGAATGAACATCGGCGCGCGCCATATCTTGCCGCTCTACGCCATGTCTGCAATTCTGGCAGGCGCAGGCCTGGCAGCTCTGGCCGCCTCCGGCCGCCGCTGGGCCCGAATCGCAACGTGGGTGGGCGCTGCGCTCGTAGTGGCTCACGTCGCCTCCGCGCTCAGCGTCTTCCCCAATTACATGGCCTACGCCAACGAGGCCTGGGGCGGGCCAAAGAATACCTACAAGCTGCTCAGCGACTCCAACGAGGACTGGGCGCAGCAGCTCTACCAGGTCAAGGATTGGCAGAACCGCCATCCCGGCGACGAATGCTGGTTTGCCTACTTCGCCTTTCCGGTCATCGATCCCGCCGTCTACGGCATCCATTGCCATCACTTGCCCAATGCGGACACCGGATGGTTCGGCAACCCCGAGGTCGTCCCTCCGGTCATCAGCGGCAACGTGATTCTCAGCGCCGCGGATCTGATGGGCAGCGAGTGGTCCGACAACCGCCTCAATCCCTACATGAGCTTTCACGCGCTGCGGCCGGACGCGCAAATCGATTACAGCGTGCTTGTCTATCGCGGCACATTCCGCATCTACCAGGCCGCCGCCCTCAGCCGCGTGCAGCGCGCCTACGGGTTGATGCACGACCACCAGCCCGAACAAGCCCTGGCGCTGGCCCGCGAAGCCGCCACCCTTGACCCCGAAGGAATTGAAGCCCAGGACGCTCTGGGCAATATCGCCGCCAAGCTTGGCCAGAAAGACGAAGCCCGCAAAGCCTGGCTGGCTGCCCTTGCCAGCGCCAGGCAGCTCGAACCCGACGCCCAGGTCAGCTACATCCCGGATCTCGAAGCCAAGCTGAAGAAGCTGTGAACCGTGCAGAAAGCCCCAGGCCTGGGAATCGAGACCTGGGGCTTTCAGCTCTTGGCCAGAGATGGCTTTCGACGCTGGCAGAATGATCAGTAGCTAACATGCCTTTGATAGCTCACTCGATGAATCTCACTTATCTGAACGGTAATGCTGCATTTCTGTAAGGCAAGAGATTTCGGGAATGCTTCGATGAGGATCTCTGATGCAGTTTGGGCCAGTTCGCGTTTTATATCATCGCTTCGGCCATCCAGCATTTGAATATTCAGAGTGACAAAGGATTGACCCTGTTCGCCATTGCCTATCATAAAATCTTCATATTTTAGAACTCTACTTTTAATGTCCTCGGCCACAAATAGGCCTGTTGATATTAGTTTCTCGTGAACCATCAAAATTATCTGAGGCCAGTTCGGATCATCCGCAATGTTGGCAGAATATTCAAAAATGCAGTGGGGCACTTTTCGATCCTCATGTTGTCATACCGAAAGCCGGTTGCCCCAAGTCCCTGGGGCATAGGTCCCGCTTTTGGAACCTGGGAATATCGCATTCAGGCTACTGCAACAGCGTCGGCTCGTCGTACTTCAGCTTCGCTCAATCTTTGTCGTTTTGGCGTTGCTTCTCTTCGGCGGATGCAGCTTGCGTGGGGGCTGCGGCTTGGAGCTTCTTCACATCGAGCATGTCTTGTTCTCTGCCACTGGCCAGCTTGCTGCTGCATGAGCGTTGAACGCGCGTAAGAGTTCTTTCAGATCTTCTGTCATCATGGAGCGGCGCTCCTTTGAAAGCGGCGGCAAAGGCGTAAGCGGCCTCACTGGCAACCCAAACCGCCGAAAGCCGGTCACCAACAGACTGGCTTTGCCAGTAGCGATCAGTCTCCTGTTGTTGTTCGCGGGAGTCAGTCACCCGGCGGATTGTCTTAGCGACGCTCATGGTTCACATCCACTTTGAATCAGCTTCCGCGGATGCCCCATATCCCGCTTTTGGGACCTGAGGCACATCGCATCCAGCCTACTGCAACAGCGTCGGCTCGTCTTCCTTCAGTTCCTCCGGCGGAATAATCACCGCCGCGGCCACCTTGTCGTCCGGCTCCAGGTTCAGCAGCTTCACGCCCTGGGTCGAGCGCCCCGCCGCCCGGATGGTGTTGGTGTCGATGCGGATCATCTTGCCGAACTGGCTGATCACCATCAACTCGGAAGTCTCATCCACCAGCAGAATGGCCGCGGATTTGCCCACCTTGCTGGTGGCCTTCAGGTTCGTGACTCCCTGCGCCGCGCGCGCGGTCAGGCGGTACTCGTCGATATCCGTGCGCTTGCCGAAGCCGTTCTCGGTAATCGTCAGGATAAGGAATTTCTTGACCCCCAGACGTTCGTCCAGGTGCTTCAAGTCCTTCTGTGCTTTATCGACAGCCTTCTCCGCATCTTTTTCCGCGGCCTTCAGCGTCTCGTCCTCCGCCGGACCGTTGCGTCTCTCCTCGCGCGTCTTCTGCAAGGCATCCTTGGCATCGGAGTACGCGGTCCGAAGCGCAACCAGCTTCTCGGTCATCCCGAGCGCCGCAGCGCACTCGTCGCGATTCAACTCCCGTGTTTCATCTGAGCTGGTCACCGCCTCGCCAATGACATAATCGCTCTTCTTGAGCGAAATGCCCTTGTTGCCGGCGGCGTTGCGCCCCATCGGGCGAAGGCCGATTCCGCTGCGTTCCGGATCGTATTCCTCCTCGAAGCGGATGGCCATGCCGTCGCGCGTGCCCAGGAAGATGGTCTGCTTGCCGTCCGTCAGGTCGGCGGCGATCAGGTCGTCTTCCTTGTCGATGGCGATGGCGATGATGCCACGCGACATGACATTGCTGAAATCCTTGAGCGGGGTCTTCTTGACGATGCCGTTGCGCGTGACGAAGAAGATGAACTTGCCTTCTTCCTCCAGGTCGCGAACCGGCAGGATGGTGCGGACATTCTCGCCCGGTTGCAAGTTCAGCAGGCTCTGCATCGATTTGCCCTTGCCCGCTGCGCCCACATCCGGAATCTCATACACCTTCAGCCAATACACGCGGCCTGTGCTGGTAAAGCACAGAAGATACGCGTGCGTCGAGTCCACGATCAACTGCGCGACAAAATCCTCGTCGCGCGTCTTCATGCCCATGCGCCCCGTGCCGCCGCGCCGCTGCTGGCGATAAATGGAAATAGGCGTCCGCTTCAGGTAGCCTTGGTGGCTCACCGTAACCGCAACCTGCTCGTCGGCGATCAGGTCTTCCATCTGCAGCTCGGCGCTCTCGTCGATGATCTGCGTCCGCCGCTCGTCGCCGTACCTGTCGCGGATCTCTTCGAGTTCCTTCACGATGACCTTGCGCAGCTTCTTTTCGCTGCCCAGAATCTCCTCGTACTCGGCAATCCGCTCGCGCACCTGTTTCAACTCGCTCAACAGCTCGTCGACCGACAGTTGCGTCAGCCGGTACAGCTGCAACTCCAGAATGGCGTCAACCTGCTTGAGCGTCAGGCCCTTTTCCTCGTGCGGCAGCCGCTCGCGGTCCAGGTTGATAACAATCTCCGTGCCCTTGCCCCACGCGTACAGGTTTTCGCGCGCCTCCGCCCTCGAACTCGAGGCGCGGATGATGCGGATGACCGTATCCAGGTTGTCGAGCGCAATCTTGAGGCCTTCCAAAATGTGCTCGCGGTCGCGGGCCTTCTTCAGAAGAAAGACCGTGCGCCGCTGCACCACGTCGACCCGGTGATCGATGAAAACGCGAATCGCCTGATCGAGGCTCAGCTCCCGCGGCTGCCCGTTCAGCACCGCCAGGAAGATCATCGAGAAGCTCTCCTGCAGTTGCGTGTGCTTATAGAGCTGGTTGAGCACAATCTCCGGCTGTGCGGCCCGCTTCAGTTCGATCACGATGCGCATCCCGTCGCGGTCGCTCTCGTCGCGCACATCGCTGATTTCGTCGATGACCTTGTTGTTCACCAGTTCGGCAATGCGCTGGATCAGCACCGACTTGTTCACCTGGTAGGGAATCTCGGTGACGATGATCGCCTGTTTTTCCTTGGTCAGGTTTTCCGTGCCCACCTTGGCGCGCATCATAAAGCGGCCGCGCCCGGTTCTGTATGCCTCCAGAATGCCGCTCTTGCCGTAGATGAAGCCGCCCGTCGGGAAGTCCGGCCCCTGCACGTACTTCAGCACCTCGTCCAGCCCCGCCTTCGGATCCTTCACCAGCACAATGGTGGCGTTGATGACTTCCGTAAGGTTGTGCGGCGGAATGTTGGTGGCCATGCCTACGGCAATGCCGCTCGATCCATTCACGATCAGGTTCGGAATGCGCGTGGGCAGCACCACAGGCTCGACCGTGGTCTCGTCGTAGTTAGGCTGAAAGTCCACCGTCTCCATGTCGATGTCGGCCAGCAGTTCGTCGGCAAGACGCAGCAAGCGGCACTCTGTATAGCGCATCGCCGCCGGCGGATCGCCGTCCACCGAACCGAAGTTGCCCTGACCGTCCACCAGCGGATAGCGCATCGAGAACGGCTGCGCCAGGCGCACCAGGGTAAAGTAGATGGCCGAGTCGCCGTGGGGATGGTAGACACCCATGCACTGGCCTACCACCTTCGCGCACTTTGTGTACCGCTTGTTGTGTTCGAGGCCCATCTCACTCATGGTGTAGAGCACGCGCCTGTGCACGGGCTTCAAACCATCGCGGGCATCCGGCAGCGCGCGCCCGATGATCACGCTCATCGAGTAGTCAAGATAGGAGTGGCGCATCTCCTCTTCGATGTTGATGGGAATGAGATTCGTGCCGCCGTTTGGCGGGGTACCGCCTTCAAGAGGAAGCTGGGGATTCTGATTATCTGGCATAGATGTCTTTTCATGCCCGCGGAAAAACGGCAGAAAGCGCCGGAAAAAAATGGGGCCGGCATGGCGCGGGCTATGCTTTTATTTTACTCGTTTGGAAACCGTTTTAGCAAGGTGAAATCGCAGGAATAAGTCCTTATTATGCTTGAATTTATACTCTTCCCGGTGCGCCCTCTTCACAGCCTCGCCAGCTTACGCCCAGCGGGCTCTCCCGGCCTTGGATTTGGCCGTCCTTTTCGCTCCCTTTATGCCTTCACGCGCCCGCTCGCCCAATCCCGCCAGATTCACCGGCGGCCACTCGGCAAACTCGGCCTTCGTGGTGACCTTGCAGCCCGCTTCCAAAGCATTTTCACTGATCGCGTAAGGAAGCTCCGTGCCCCATCCATCCCGAGCGAGCGCAGCGAAACCGGGGTCCCCGGCGACAGCTTTTCGTCGCTGGGGTGGGGAGTCGAAGGACCTGCTTCTTGTATTTTTGTGAAATGGGTGGGAAACCACGAATTCGACCCTGCAGGAATAGAGACAATGCTGGGTGCCCCACCCTCGCCGCGTTTTTGTTCTTGCGGCTAGGGTGGGATAGCACGATGCCCGCATTACAGAGAATTGTTCTATTGATTCGGCAAAAAATCACTGTCAGGGTGCCCCATCCTTTTCCGCGTCTTTTGCGGAAAAGGGTGGGAAAGCGATGTCCCTATTTTCTTGCCGGATCAATAAAGCAGCCCCGGCAGGCTCAGCACGCAGAAAACCGCCTGCAGCAGCACAATAACCCCGGCAGCGCCCAGCGCCAGGCCTCCCCGCTGGCTCTCGTAGGCGTCTGCAAAGACCCCGCCCACAAACGTCAGCAGAAACGGCAGCGCCCACAGCCAGGGACTGCCAACAGCATTCTTCATCACGAGCAGACTCAGAGCCAAAGCGCAAAGCAGCGGAGTTGTATTGCCGAAGTAGCGCGACCGGGGCAGTGCAAGAAACAGCACCACGGCGGCTGCCGCGGCCACCGTAATCCCGCCGTTGCCCGGCGTCGAGAAAAACCGCCAGGCCGGGTCGAGCGAGATCCCCAGAAGGCCCGCTGATGAGCGGAAGTAGCAACCAAAGGCGTCCAGCGAAAAGCCATAGCAGGCAAACACAAACACCAGCGCCCCGGCCGCCGCCGCCAGCACTACCGGCGGCACCTGGCTCCTGCGCCCCTCTGCCACCCATAGCATGAACGCCAGGCCAAGCAGCGCCGCCGCCAGCAGCGCTGCAATATGCGCGGCCGCCGCCAGGCCAAAGGCCGCCGCCAGCAGCACGATGCGCGGCCGCCATTTACGCCTGGGCCCCTGCATGGCGTGAGCCACGCCGATGCATGTGTAGATGCCGCCATAGACGCCCAGCGCCGCCAGCACCTCGGCGTCGGGCGTCACACAGGCCTTCAGCACCGCCGGAGAAAAGCAGTAGAGCGCCAGCGCCGTGTATCCGCCCAGATTGCCGTAAAGCCGCCGCGTCACCCACCACAGGCCGCCGCCCAGCAGGCACCCGGCCGCAAGGAACGGTAGGCGCAACAGAAACAGGATGTACGGAAGCTGGTGGCGCAATTCCCAGGTGCTCAGAGTCGAGCCCTCCGCCCCCGGCTGCGCCACGCGGTCTTCCGGCTGGCGGAAGTGGTCCACCCCCCGCTCGGCCAGCAGGTTCAGCGTCAGTGGCAGCCCCGCCAACCGGTATGCCAGAATCCCATCGGGAATGTTGCCGCAACTGGTGAAGGAGCCGGCGAGCTGCGGCGGCCGCTCCCACATCTCGCGCCCGCAGCGCGCATATTGATCATCGCGATCCGTCAGCATCTGGTGGCCGATGATCCACAGCCCCTGCGCCAGAAACATCGCCAGCAGCGCGGCGGCAATGCGCTGCGGCGGATTGAAGCGAAAGCGGCGAAGTCGTCTGAACCGGTGGGTCATCATGCTCTGTGGAACCTTACCAGTCTAAACGCCTCTCCCCGCGCCTGCCGCCGCATTCTCCTCGCCAGCAATTCCGCACACCTTCTGTGCTTGTAACCAGGCGGCAATTCTCGCCTTCCCTCCAAACGCAGGAAAGCCGCCCCGAAGGGCGGCTTTCCTGTTTATGACTGAGGTTTTAAAGCAACAACCTAATTCACAACATTGAAGATTGCGGCTACTGTTTCATCGTTGCTCAAGGTATTGACCACGCAATAGTTTGGCCCGGTCTTTGAACTTGTTGTCGCTGTTAAGTCAGTGGGACTAACAACGGGTGTGCAACTCGCTGACCATCCACCAAAGGTATAGTTTCCACCAGCAGGCACCGTCGTGGTCAAGACCAAATTGGTGGTAGTACTGGGATAAGTTCCCGAGCAGACGGGGACACCCAAGGTGGAGGGAGATGCGTTGGAACCCGGGCCGCAGTGAATCGCATTCTCCGCGCCGGTGCCGGATGGAGCCGTCACGAGCCAGTTGCCAGGATTGGCGACAGTGCCGGTGGCAGTGCCCATTCCGATGACAGTCAGCGTCGCCTCTTGCAATGCCGGACCACCCGGGGTGAGGTCGCAAGCAGTAACAGTGGAAGTGGTGGAGCCAGTCGTTGTGGTGGAAGTACCTGAGGGGCACGTGAATGTTGCGACACCTGTCACAACGGTCTTGTCGGCGGGGTTCGTCCAAACAGCCGTAATGGCTGTTGTGCCAGCCCCCACGCCAGTGGCAAGCCCGGCGGGTTCTCCAACGCCGCCGGTCGTCGTGCCAGAAGTGCCACCTGTTTGGATGGTAGCAACATTGATCTCGCTGGAAACCCATGCGACCGAGTTTGTCAGATCCTCCGAGGCTCCTGTGCTGGTTGTTCCGATTGCGAGATATTGCGCTGTGGCGCCGACGCCGCTCACCGTTTGAGAGGGTGGAATAATGGACAGCGAAAGCAGTGGCTCCGGCGTCGCCGTCACAGCCGTGACCGTGACCGAAGCAGTTTCCGTTACCACTATAGCCGGAGTCGTTGGCGTTGCCGCTTGGTTCGTGTATTGGGCAGTGATGGTCGTTGTGCCGGCGCTCACGCCCGCGACCAGTCCGGGGGTCGTGCCTGTCTGTTCAGGGCTGCCAACAGTGGCAACTCCCGGGTTGCTGGAAGTCCACGCTACCATGGTGGTCAAATCCTCCTGCAAGCCTGTGGTTCCATCCGTGCCCAGCGCGATGAATTGCGCTGTTTGATTGGCCGCGATCGACTGAGTGCCCGGAACGATGGTAATCGCTGTGACCGGCTCCGATGCGGCATTCTGAACCGCAAAGGTTGCCGTGTTCGTCACCACACTCGTATCAGGGTTCGTGCCGACGGCCATGATAACCGCCGTGCCCTGGCCCTGCGCCGTGACCAGCCCTGTGGCAGCGTTAACTGTAGCGACGCCCTTGTTGCTGGAACTCCAAACCACTGCGGGGATCGTAGCGGTACCAACGGCCGCCGCCTGATTGGTCAGGTTTACCGTCGTGCCGGCTGACGTGGTGCCAACAGCGGTGAACTGGCCCTGTTGACCAGGGTATGCAACCGATACAGAGCCTGGAATGATGGTCAGCCCTTGCAGAGGCTCCGGCGTGGCGGAGAGGTTGACAGTCAGCGTACCCGTTCCCGTTACGACCGTTCCGTCGGGATTCGATGCTAGGACTGTAATCGCCGTGGCGCCGTTCGCTTGTGCCGTAGCGATTCCGGTTGCGGGATCAATCTTGGCTACCGAGGGAACGCTGGAGGTCCATGTTGCCGCCTTGATCGTCGAGGTGCCAAGCGTTACAGGCTGATTCGTCAAGTTCACCGTCGTGCCGGCTGATGTGGTGCCGATAACGATGAGATTGGCGGTCTGACCGGACGTCGTAAGCGTCTGCGAGGAAGGAAGGATCGCCAGAGAAGTCAGAGGCTCCCCTGTTGTGCCGGTAGCCGGACTCGTAACGGTGATGGTCGCCGCGGCCACCAGGTTGCCGTCAACGGCCGGCGCAATGGCCGTGATAACGGCCGCGCCCGCGCCAACCGCCGTCACATAGCCGCCGCTGGTGATGGAGGCAACGGATGTATTGCTGGAATTCCAGGTAACCTGGCTAGTCATGTTCTGCGTGCCCGGAGTGGACGATGTCGACGAGAATGTGCCGATAGCGATCAGTTGGCTGCTCTGACCTTGCAGGATCGTTTCCGTGCCGGGAGTGATGCCAAGCGATTGCAGGGGCGACGTTGATGCTCCGGTCACAGTGAAGGTGGCTTGGCCCGTCGCCGAGGTTCCATCGGCGTTCGTGAAGACGGCGGTAATCGTTGTAGTCCCCGCGCCGACCGCCGTGGCAAGCCCAGCGGTAGATGTAGTGCAGGGAGCAGCGGAACCGGCTGAACAGATAATGGCAACCCCTGTGCTGCTTGAAGTCCAGACGGCCGAGCTGGACAGGTCTTCCGTAGTCCCGGCTCCCGTCGTTCCAATCGCTATGAATTGGCCGGTCTGACCGGCCGTTGCAACCGTTTGAGAGCTTGGAATGATGGTAAGGGAAGCAACCTCGGTGGGTGAGCCGCCCCCGCCTCCAGTGGTGGACTGGGTAACATTCACGATCATGCTGCCGGAAATCAAGCCATTGAACCCTGGCGCGCTGGCAGTGACCGGGATGTTGCTACAGACATTGCCGCCTGACGTAATGAAACCTGTCTTGCTGACAGTTACACATTCGGGGGTGGAACTCGCCCAGGTGACCTGGTCGGTGATGTCCTTGGTCTCTGCCGGATGATTGGGGTGGGTGTAGTATCCGGTGGCAGTCAACTGCGTGGTGAGCCCTGCCCCCCCAAAATTCATCGTGGTAGGGCTGACCGTGATGGAGGTCAGCGAAGGAGAGCTGACGCAACTGGTAAGTGGCAATACAAGGCCGGCGAGCAAGAGCGCTCCGAAGCAGAAGCGATTGAACATTGTAGGTCTCCTGGCGTTTTTCAACGGCTTCGGCTTCGCCCACGCGCAACGAAGCCGGACAAGTTTTTCCACCCTCGACTATATACCATTCCATCGCCGAATCGCCGGAGCCGCTGAAGTGGCCCATCTTCATGCGGAATCAAGACAGTCAATAATCGACTTATACGCACCTCGGATACTTGGCGCATGGCGGGTTGGCGAAGCCCGGCAGAAAACTGGCCCGCAAGCCGGCCGGCCCGTCAAAACCGGGAAGAAGCCGCTCCGCGCCCCGCCTGAACGCCACCCGCCAGCCAGCCCCATTTGGCCCCTGCCACCGCCAGCGTCTACACTTCTCCTCAGCATGGCTATTGCACGCGACAACACTCCGGAACGGCTGGTGAGCGCCGCGCGCGCCGACGAAGAGCAGGGGTTTGAACTCAAACTGCGCCCTCGCTGGCTCGGCGAGTTCATCGGCCAGTCAAAAGCGAAAGAACAGCTCTCCATCGCCCTTGAAGCCGCCAAATCCCGCGGCGAGGCGCTGGACCACGTCCTCCTCTTTGGCCCCCCCGGCCTGGGCAAGACCACCCTGGCCACCATCATCGCCAATGAACTAGACGTCGGCTTTCAGCAAACCTCTGGCCCCGCCCTCCAGATCCAGGGCGACCTGACCGCCATCCTCACCAACCTGCGCGAGCGCCAGGTGCTTTTCCTGGACGAAATCCACAGAATGCAGCCAGTGCTCGAGGAAAAGCTCTACACCGCGTTGGAGGACTACAAACTCGACATCATCATCGGCCAGGGCCCGGCGGCGCGCACCCATGTGATGGAAATCCGCCCCTTTACCTTCATCGGCGCCACCACCCGGCCCGGCCTGCTCAGTTCGCCCCTCCGCTCCCGCTTCGGTATTCTGCTGCGCCTCGAGTTCTATACCGAGGAAGAGCTGCGCGTCATCGTCACCCGCTCCGCCGAGGTCATGGATATCCCCATCGACCAGGATGGCGCGGCCGAAATCGCCCTGCGCTCCCGCGGCACACCCCGTATTGCCAACCGCCTCCTGCGCCGCGTGCGTGACTACGCCCAGGTGCGCGGAAACGGCGTCATCGACCGTTCCACGGCCAATGCCGCCCTGACTATGCTTGAAGTGGATGCCCACGGCTTCGACGAGATCGACCGCCGGCTGCTGCTGGCCATCATTCAGAAATATGACGGCGGGCCCGTCGGCTTGAGCACACTAGCCGCCACACTAGCCGAGGAACAGGACGCTCTCGAAGAGGTCTACGAGCCCTTCCTCATCCAGATAGGGTTCCTCGACCGCACCCCGCGCGGCCGCGTCGCCACCCGCTTGGCCTATGAGCACTTCGGCCTGACTATGCCGGGCAGGCAGACGCCGCTGTTTTAGGAAACCTCTGAACAAGTTGATGTTTTGAAAGGGCACGGCTTCAGCCGTGCCGTAAGTTGCCTGAAATCTAGGTAGGCTTTAGCCCCTGAGGGAATGCTCGATGTGGATTAGAACCTATCAGAGGTTCCCTAGGAAGATAGCGGGGTCAGCGCAAAAGCAAACTCCGCTAACTCCGCTAACAGGCCGCGAAGCGGCCGCTAACCCCGCTTTATAGCGCCAGCCCCTTCAAATACTCGCGGAACTGCGGCCCCAGGTCGCTGCGCTGAAGCGCAAACTCGACGGTGGCTTCCAGCATGCCCAGCTTGTCGCCTGCGTCGAAGCGCTTGCCCTCAAAGTTGTAACCGAAGACCTTTTCTTCCTTGGCCAGTTCCTTGAGGCCGTCGGTGAGCTGAATCTCGCCGCCCGCGCCGGGAGCAGTCCCCTCCAGCACTTCGAATATCCGCGGCGTGAGCACATAGCGGCCAATGATGGCCTGCTTCGAGGGCGCGTCTTCAAACTTCGGTTTCTCCACCATGCCTGTGCAGTTGTAAATCCGCGGGTTGCCAGGGTCCTGCGAGCCTGCCAGCACGCCATAAGCGCTGATTTCCGGCCCTTCGACGGTCTGCGTCGCCAGCACCGAGCCGCCCTTCTCGTCGAAGACGCCAATGATCTGTTTCAGGCACGGCACCTCGGCATTGATCACGTCGTCGGGCAGAATGACGGCAAAGGGCTCATCGCCCACCAGCTCCTTGGCGCAAAGCACGGCATGGCCCAGCCCCAACGGCTCTCTCTGCCGCACATAACTGATGCGCGCCAGTGATGACACGCCGCGCGACACCGCCAGCAGCTTGTGCTTGCCGGACCTTTCCAGCATCGTGTCCAGCTCGAAGCTGTTGTCGAAGTGGTCCTCGATGGCGCCCTTGCCGCGGCCGGTGATGATGATGATGTGCTCAATTCCCGAGGCGATCGCTTCTTCCACGCCATACTGGATGATGGGCTTGTCCACCAGCGCCAGCATCTCCTTGGGAATCACCTTGGTGGCCGGCAAGAACCGCGTACCCAGCCCGCCCGCCGGAAAAATCGCCTTTCGCACACGACTGCTCATACCATCTTCCTCGTTTCAGCGACCACGGCGTGGCCTCCGTGATTTCATCGTTCGCCCAGAGCATTCTAAGCTATTCGCATTCCCACTGTAATTCGTTCTGGGAAAAGACAGCATTGCCACCCTAAAGCGCCGGCGAATCGTCTCCCAGCATTGCCTCCCGCACGATCTTGATCGGCGGAAATCCCTGCCGTAAAAAGTTGTTATGAAACTCCTCCAGCGAGAAGGCCGCGCCCTGTTTCTTCCTCACATCTTCGCGCAGTTTCATGATCTCCAGCTTGCCCAGCGTGTAGTAGAGATAAGTCGGATCGCCAGCCCCGCGCTTGGTCTCCACCACGGCCGACTCCCTGGACTGATAGCCTTCCTTCTGGAAAAACTCCACTCCCTGGTCGAAGCTCATCTTCCCGGTGTGCATCTCGATGCCCACAATAACCCGCGCGTTGCGCAGCAGCGCATCCTGCAGTTGGCCCAGGCGCAGAAACTTCGATTCCCTCTCGTCCTTCGCCCCTGTGCCCGGCTGGCCGTATCCCTCGTCGAGCATCATCTGCTCGGTATAGTGCGCCCAGCCCTCAACGTCTGTATTCGCGCTCAGCAGCTTGCGCACCCGGCTCGGCGCCTGCGGCAGCCACAGGAACTGAACGTAATGGCCCGGATACGCCTCATGCACCGCCGTCGAAATCACCGTCCCAATATTGAACGAGTGCATGAAGCCTTCCACCTCCTCCGGCTTCATCGAGGGATCAGGCAGCGTCACATTGAAATAGGCTTCCGTCGCGTGTGTCTCGAAGGCCCCCGGCGTGTCCATGCTAGCCGTGGTCGTGGCGCGCATGAAGGCCGGCGTCTCTTCCACAATCGGCCGCACATCCGATGGAATCGTCACAATATGATGCGTGCGGATGAAGCTCACCAATCCATCGAAAGTAGCCCGGAAGCTCTTCAGCAATTGATCGGGAGCGGGATGATTCTCGCCTAACTCCTGCAGCACCGCGCTCGGTTCCTTTTCTGGCTCCAGCTCTTTGGCAACCTGCCTGAAGTGCGCCTGATTTTGGCGCATATCGGCCCAGCCGATTTCAAGCAGCTTGTCGAGCGGAATCTCCACCATCTCGTCGTACTGAAGCTTCTTCGAGAAGGTCTCCGCGCCGATGCGGAAGTCGCCATTCGACTGCGGAAGCATATCTGTCTTTAGCCAGCCCAGATAGCTCTTCAGCGACGCAACGACCGCCGCATTCGTCTCTGCAAACTCGGCCTTCAGCGCCGGGTCCTTGGCGTCGGCAAAGGCCAACGGAACGTCGCTCTCAAAAAAACTCACAATCCCCGGCAACTGCTCGATGGCAATTTCGGCAAAGATGCGCGGCGGATTCTTCAGGTTCACCCGCGCATTGCCCAGCAGCGCCGGCATCTGCTTCTCCCGCGCAATCAGCGACCGCAGCCTCTCATCCGGCGAGGCAAATTTACGCGCCATCAGCGAAAACGCCCCATTCGCGCAGGTGCTCGAATACTGGTCCGGGTCCTTCTCCCACTTCCGAATCGTTTCCAGCGTCAGCAGCCGCGAATGAATGTTCCCGAGCACAATCTCGCGGTCGCTACGCGGCACAAAATCTGCCGCGCTGGCGTCGGGATGAATCGCCTCAATGCGCTGTTCAAAGCTCTTCAGATCCGCAATCTCCGCATCGATGCTCTTGCGCGAGTAATTCTCAAGCTGCGTGTCGTACTCGTGATACCCGTCCAGCGTTGCCTGCGTCGGCTGATAGCGCAGATACACCTGGTCGAGATACTCATCGGAGAGCTTTTGAAATTGCTGCTTCCAATTCTCATTGGCAGCGTGGGCGCTCAGCGCAATCGTCATACAAGCTCCAATCACAAGCACGAAAGATAACTTCTTCATTTGCACTCTCACTCCGGTTCTAACTCCGCTAACAACAATAACTCCGCTAACTTCGCCAGCAACACTGGGTGCCCCATCCTTGCGCGTCTTTCTTGCGCAAGGGTGGGATCGTGCCAACTCCGCCAGCAACGCTAACTCCGCTGGGTGCCCCACCCTCGGCGCGTCTTTGTTTTTGCGCCGGGTGGGGTCGTGCTAACCCCGCTCCGCGGGTGCCAATGCCCCAATCAGTTCCTGAATCTCCAGCAGAACATCGTCCGGCCTCGTGTTCGCCAGCGGGAAATTCAACACGCCCTGCGGCGTGAACTGCGCGCCGCGCTTGGCGTTTTTCGCCACCAGGCGCATCAGGACCTGCGGATCGACGGCCGCATTTTCCGTGAAGCGAATGTGCAGCTCGGCGCGCTTGCGATCCACCTGCGCAATGCCGATCCGCTCGCATTCGAGCCTGATCAGCGAAGCCTCCAGCAGGAACACGGTCGCGTCAGGCGGCTTGCCGTAGCGGTCTTCCATCTCCGCGCGCACCTCGTTCACCGCCGCCTCGCTCGTCGCCCCGGCAATCTTCTTGTAGAGCCTCAGCCTCTGATTCTCCTCCGGCACATAGCTCTCGTCGATGCGCAGCGCGATGCCCAGGTTGAGCTGCGTCGTCGGCCTCTCCTCGGAGCTCTCGCCCTTCATCTCCTTCACCGCAGCTTCCAGCATCGAGGTATAAAGCTCGAATCCCACCGCCTCGATGTGTCCGCTCTGTTCGCCGCCCAGCATGTTGCCCGCGCCGCGCAGTTCCAGATCCAGCGCCGCAATCTTGAAGCCCGCCCCCAGGTCGCTGAACTCCTTCAGAGCAGCCAGCCGCCGCCGCGCAATCTCCGTCAACTCCTTCTCAGGCGGAATCAGCAGGTACGCATAGGCGCGCCGGTTCGAGCGGCCCACGCGTCCGCGCAGTTGGTATAACTCGCTCAGTCCGTGCCGGTCCGCGCGGTTGATGAGAATCGTGTTGGCCAGCGGAATGTCCAGCCCGTTTTCAATGATCGTTGTCGCCACCAGCACGTCGTACTCATGCCGCATGAAGGCCAGCATCACGCGCTCAAGTTCGGTCTCGCCCATCTGCCCGTGACCCACGGCCACCCGCGCCCCCGGCACCAGTTCCTGAATCCGCGCGGCAAGTTCGTAGATCGACTCCACGCGGTTGTGCACAAAATAAACCTGCCCGCCGCGCTCCAGTTCCACCTCGACCGCCGAGCGCACAATCTTCTCGTCGAACTTGGCCACCACGGTCTGAATCGCCATTCGGTCTTTGGGCGGCGTCTCGATCACGCTCATATCCCGCAGGCCCACCAGCGACATGTGCAGCGTGCGCGGAATCGGCGTGGCGCTCATCGCCAGCACATCGATGGCGCGCCGCATCTGCTTCAGCCGCTCCTTGTGGCGCACGCCGAAGCGCTGCTCCTCGTCCACGATCAGCAGGCCCAGATCCTGAAACTTGATGTCTTTGGACAGCAGCCTGTGCGTGCCGATCAGGATGTCCACCTTGCCCGTTTCCACCTTCTCTACAATCGCCCTCTGTTCCTTCGGCGTGCGGAAGCGCGAGATCATTTCGATGTTGACGGGAAACTGCGTAAATCTCTTTTTGAATGTCTCGAAGTGCTGGAAACTCAGAATCGTTGTCGGCGTCAGCACGGCCACCTGCTTGCCATCCTGCACAGCCTTGAAGGCCGCGCGCATGGCCACTTCCGTCTTGCCATAGCCCACGTCGCCGCACAGCAGCCGGTCCATCGGCGTGGTCGATTCCATGTCGTACTTGATGGCCCGGATCGCCGATAACTGGTCCTCAGTCTCGGTATAGTCGAACGCGTCCTCAAACTCCCGCTGAAACGCATTGTCTTTCGAGTAGGCCGTTCCCTGCGCGGTGGCCCGCTCGGCATATAACTTCAACAACTCGCCGGCCATGTCCTGCATGGCCTTGCGCACCCGCGCCTTGGTCTTGGTCCACTGCTGCGAGCCCAGCCTGCTCAGCGGCGGCGCCGGCCCCGTGTCCGTCGAGCGGTACTTCTGGATCAGATCCAGCCGGGTCAGCGGCACATATAACTTGGCCTGCTCGGCAAACTCCAGGATCATGAACTCGACCGTGAGCCCGTCCTGCTCGATTTCCTTTAGTCCCTGGTACTGCGCGATTCCGTGCTCCACGTGAACCACGTAATCGCCTACATTCAAATCGCGGAAATCGGAGACAAACGCCGCCGTCTTCGACCGCTTCGGCGCCGGCCTCGCCGCCACGTCCGCCTCGTCAGAAAGATCGTTGGCCCCGAAGAGAATCAGGTTCGCGTCCTGGAAGTTCACGCCTGCGGCCAGCGGCGTGCGCACAATCACCGGCACGCGCTGCTCGTGGGCCTGGAAGCTCGCCTCCTCCATCACCGTCTCGCCGGGGCGCGGATTGCGGCTCCCCAACCGGTACGGAATCTGGTAGTCGCGCAGCACCGTGGCCAGCCGCTCCAGATCGCCCTGGTGCGGCGCGGCCAGCACGGTCCGCGTCCCGGCTGCCATCAGCGTCCGCAGTTGCTCGGTCAGCGCCGGCAGCGACCCGTGAAACCTGAGCGTCGGCCGTGTGTTCATCTCGATCTCGCCCAGCGTCGAGTCCTCGTCCAGCACGTCCACCGCGCCCAGTTGATCCAGGTCGAGGCCCATGTGCGCATCCAGCGCCGCCTCCAGCGCCTCGGGCCGCAGATAGATGTCCTCGGGCGTAATCAGCGATCCGATTCCCGACCGCTCATGCCGCTGCTCGACCTTGTTCCACCAGCGGTCGATCTGGTTGCGCACCATCAGCGGTTCCACCACAAACAGCGCCGACTTAGGCGTCAGCGTCAGCAGCGATTTCTCCGCCCCGGCCACCGTGGCAAAAAACTCCCAGCCCGGAAAGACGCTCACTCCGCCGGCCGCCGCAACCTCTTCGGCCATCTCCTCTACTTCGGCCGCGCCTTCGGAATCTCCTTCAAAATCAAGCCGCTGCTTGCTCAGCCGCCCATGCACCGCGGCCAGCAGGCGCTCGTTCACCGGCGTCTCGGTCAGCGGCAGCAACTCTGCCGTGTCCAGCCCGGCCAGCGAACGCTGCGTCTCTGGATCAAATTTCCGGATCGTCTCAATCTCGTCGCCAAAAAACTCGATGCGCACCGGCTGGTCGTCCTCCGGCGAATACACGTCCAGAATCCCGCCGCGCCGCGTGAACTGCCCCGGCATCTCGACGATGTCCATCTCGGTGTAGCCCACGCTGGCCAGGTGCCCGGTCAGCACCTCCAGGTCCATCTCTTCGCCGCGCTTCAGCTTCACCGCCAGGCTGGCGTAGTAGCTCGGATCAAAGAGCCTCAGCGCCGCCGACTCCACCGGCGCAATCAGGATCGAGACCGCCCCCGTCGCCAGCTTCCACAGCGCCGCCGCCCGCTGCGCCTGCACATCGGGGTGAGGAGAAAGATTTTCGAAGGGAAGCACATCGTGAGCCGGCAGCCGCACCACTTGCTCGGGGTCCACCGCGCCGGTCAGCTCGCATCCGGCCCGCACCATCGGCTCCAGCGCCTCGGCAGCCTTGTTGTCGGCCACCACCACAATCACCGGCTGGCGCGCCGCCCGTGCGAATAGTGGAATGTAGACGGCCTGCGCCGTCGCCGTCACTCCAGAGACACGCCTCCGCCCCGCCGCCAGGCTCAGATGCCTTCGTACGCGCTCAAAGCCCGAAGAGTGCTCCAGCTCCGCAAAGATTTCGCGGACAAACGGGAGGATCATGTCCCTTCAGTTTAGCAGCGAGGGCAATGGGAGATCGCGGGAGCCACAGCTTATAAGGAGTTGTGTCTGTGAACGCACATGCATCAACCACCCACCCGCCCGCGAATATCCTTCAGCAGCACCATCAGATGCAGCGGGTCCGCCGGCGAAGCAACAAAATCGAATTGCTCATAGTAGCGCCGCGCCCGCTCGTCTTTTGCATGAACGGCAATCGCTCGAATCCCGGCGATGTCGGCGGCCTGTACGGTGCGCAGTACTGCATCCCGCAAGAGAGCTCGCCCCACACCTTTTCTCTGCCAGCCTTTATCAACGGCCAGGCGCGCCAGCAGCATGATCGGCACCGGATGCCGCGCCAGCCCCTTCCGCAAGCGCTCCGGCGAATCACTATACTCAATCTGCCCGACGGCCAGGCTGTAATAGCCAACAACAACTTTGCCAACCAACCCAACGTAGGTCTGCGCCGCGCCAGCACCCTGGTTCTGCAGCGCGTACTTTCGCAGCCAGTTATTCAACGCCTCTTGTCCGCAGTCGAAGGCGTCAACCAGATGGTCGCGTCGGAGCTTCTCAATCGAGCGAGTCTCTGCCTTGCTATTCCCGGTCATTTTGCCGCGCCGGTGTCGAAGAAGCCGGGTTCATCGAGAAGCGCTTGCAAACGCGGCAGTGGACGCGCCGGAGCATCGAGAGCGGCCTGAAACGCGGCCCACTTCTCCGCGTCCAGTCCGAAGACCAGGCGTTCGGCCAGAGTCTCCTCGGCGCGAGAAAGAGCGCTCTCCATCACAAAATCGCTCATCGAGCGATGAGCGGCGAATGCGGCAGCCTGCAGCTTGGCCTTTGCCGCAGGAGAAACCCGCAGATCCAGCTTTTCCGTGCGCCGTGCCGTCAGGATGGTTTGAGTAGCCATAAGATTCTCCATGAATATATTGATGATGACCAATTGTCATGACATTGTCAAGACTTTATCGTCGTGGCGACCAGCAGCAACTCATCAACTTGGAAGGTGAGCGTTTCTCCTCAATACCCCTCCTCCAGCCCATGCCGCACGGCCAGAATCACCACCTCTTTCCCGTCATTGTGATAGAGCGCCAGATAAGCCCCATTCCCGAACTCAATCACCCACTCGCGAAACTCCGTCGGCATCAGCTCCACGGGACGGCCAATCTCCGGATGCTTGCCCAGTGCTTTCACGCCCTGCCGAATCGCCTTGACCGCCCGCATGGCCGCTTCCCTGCTTTTGGGCGCCAGAAAATCATGCAAGCGCGCCACATCGCGCAAGGCTGATTGAGACCATCTCAGACGTGGCATTCAGGGGCCTCGGCATCCTCGCCCGCTTCCAGCTTCGCCAGCCAGGCATCAGCCTCAGCGGCGGTCGCGTGCAGGCCGGTCGTCTGGTAGTGATTCCAGGCCGCGAATGCCTCTTCGCGCAACCGCTCGCGTTTTTCTTCGCGGCCGACGTACTGCTCGACCGCTTCGCACATGACCCAGTGCGCAGAGCGGCGCTGCACAGCGGCAAGCCGCCGCACCCGCTCTTTCAGTTCGCTATCGAGTTTCAGACTTGTGGTTGAGCGTGTTCCCATCAGAGGTGCTCCAAGGTGTTACCTGGTGACACTATACCACTAAAGCCGCCTGCCAAGTACTCCTCATACTTGCGGACCTAGCTCACTCCCGCCTACGCCCTTGGTAGACGAGCTGAAGAAGCCCAGCGATTTCCAACAGGAACCCACCAGACGGTGCCCCTCCGGCTGTAAACGCGGTCGTCCCTGGATTCAAAACCAATGACCGCCCAATCCGCGCTATGTTAGCCTTCTGCTTAGGATGATGATGCCTTTCGTTCGAGCACTTTGCGATCAGGACGGAAGACAGCTCCGGAGGAAAACCCTCTTATGAGCGCCGTAAAGTATGACCTTGTTGTCATCGGTTCCGGTCCTTCCGGCCAGCGGGCCGCCGTTGCCGCTTCCAAAATGAAGAAACGCGTGGCCGTGGTCGAGGCCCGCACCGTTGTCGGTGGCGCATGCATCAATACCGGCACCATTCCCTCCAAAACCATGCGCGAAGCCGTTCTGCATCTCTCCGGCTACAACTACCGCGCCATTTACGGCACCAGCTACCGGGTCAAGGACAAGATCACCATGGCCGACCTGGCCTTTCGCGTCCAGGCTGTCATCAAAAGCGAAGTGAACGTCACCGAGTCGCAGCTCATGCGCAACGGCATCGACGTGATCTACGGCATGGCCAGCTTTGTCACTCCCCATCAGGTGCATGTCGAGGGTCCGCTGACCAACACGATTCTCGAGGGCAGCCGCATCATCGTCGCCGTTGGCACCCGGCCATCCTGCTCGCCCACCGTGCCCATCAATGGCCGCACCATCATCAACAGCGACCAGATTCTCGACCTGCCAAAGCTGCCCCGCACCCTCACCGTGGTGGGCGGCGGCGTCATCGGCGTCGAGTACGCCTGTATGTTCGCCGTCCTCGGCGTGCGTGTCACCGTCATCGAAAAGCGCGACCGCCTCCTCGAATTCGTTGACCGCGAAATTGTCGAGGCTCTCTGCTATCACCTGCGCGATAGCCGCGTCACCTTTCGCCTGGGCGAAGAACTTGTAAGCGTGGAAGAGCAGCCCGACGGCGCTGTGACCGCCAACCTGGCCAGCAATAAAAAAATCTCCGGCGACGCGCTGCTTTACACCATCGGCCGCCAGGGCTCGGTGGACGAACTGAATCTGGCCGCCGCCGGACTGGAAGCCGACAGCCGCGGCCGCATTCCCGTCGACGAGCATTACCAGACCAAGGTCAAGCACATCTTCGCCGTGGGCGACGTGGTGGGCTTCCCCTCCCTGGCCTCCGTCTCCATGGAGCAGGGACGCATCGCCGCCGCGCGCGCCTTCAACGACCGCGCCGCCACCACCAACCCCAGCGTTTATCCCTACGGTATCTACACCATCCCGGAAATCAGCTTCATCGGCAAAACCGAAGAACAGTTGACCAGCGAGGGCGTTCCCTACGAAGTAGGCATGGCCTACTATCGCGAGACCGCCCGCGGCCAGATTCGCGGCGACACCACCGGACGGCTGAAACTCCTCTTCCATCGCGACACGCGTCTGGTGCTGGGCGTGCACATCATCGGCGAGGGCGCCAGTGAATTGGTCCACGTTGGCCAGGCCGTGATGATTCTGGGCGGCACGGTGAACTACTTCATCGACACCGTTTTCAACTACCCCACCTACGTCGAATGCTACAAGGTAGCCGCATTCAACGGCTTGGGCCGCTTTCAGCACCAGGACGATTCTCCTGGCGATCCAGAGGGAAGCCCCGAAGTCTGATTGGCTCTTTCCATTCCGGGGTCCGCGCACACCTGTCTTAGACTGGAACGTGCAGGAGGTTGTCCCTTGTCGATGCCGCGGGAAAGAAAGCACGGGTCTCTGATTCCCGAAATGGACAGACGCGTTTTGTCTCGATTGTGTCTGCTGACTGTCGCGTGGCTTTGCTTTTGTCCCACTCTGTTCGCGGGCGCATCTGCGCCGCGGCCTGTGGTCGTCGCCTATGTCTTTCCAAAGGACACTCTGATTCAACCCGGCGACATCGCCGCGCAAAAGCTGACGCGCATCAACTATGCCTTCGCCAATCTCCAGGACGGGCGCATCGCGAATGGCTACGCCAACGACGACAGGAACCTTGCCGCGCTGGTTGCGCTCAAGCGGCAAAACCCCTCTCTGACCGTGCTCGTCTCCGCGGGCGGATGGCTCTGGTCTGGCGGCTTTTCCGACATCGCCCTCACCAGAGAGAGCCGCGCCGTCTTCATTGCCAGCGTGGCCGAGTTTGTGAGCCGCCATGAACTCGATGGCCTGGACATCGACTGGGAGTATCCGGGGCTTCCCGGAGCCACAAACAACTTCCGCCCCGAGGACCAGCAGAATTACACGCTGCTGCTCCGGGAACTGCGCCAGAGCTTCAACAAGCTGGAAAAGCACCTTCACCGGCGGCTCTATCTCACCGTCGCGGTCGGGGCTTCCTCCGATTTTCTCGCGCATAGCGAGATGAAAAAGGTGGCCCGGATCGTGGATACGGTGAACCTGATGGCCTACGACTATTACGATTCTTTCGACGCCATCACCGGACATCACGCGCCCCTTTTCACCAATCCCGCCGACCCGAAGAAAATCTCGGCCGACAGGTCGGTACAGGAGTTTGAGCAGGCCGGCGTTCCCGCCTCCAGAATCGTCCTCGGCGTGCCCTTTTACGGGCGTGCATGGAGCGAAGTTCCCGCCGCCGGCAATGGCCTCTTTCAGCCCGGAAAGCCTCCCGCAGCCGGACAGTACCGCGCCGCGCCGGAGACCCTTCTGAAGAGCGGATTCATCCGCTTCTGGGACCCCATCGCTTCGGCTCCCTTCCTGTACAACCCGGAGACGAAGGTCTTCGTTTCCTATGACGATCCGCAGTCGCTCGCGGCCAAATGCAAGTACGTGCTCCGCCACAAGCTCCGTGGCGTCATGTTCTGGGACTATGAAAGCGACTCCACCGGAGCGCTGCTCGATGCCGTCGATGCCGGGCTGGGCATCAACCCCGGCGCGCGATAGCAATCTCGGAATTGGGATAGACCGAAAGGGCGATGAGCAATCAACGCTCGTAAATCGATGCCGCAAATATAGGCTCTGACGCGTTCCGGCTTTTCCGCGACGTAAAATCGATTTACCGTAGTTTGACCAGAACTTTCGAGGTGCAGAATGAATTCCAGAGTCCTTGCCGCCGCTTTTCTCCTGGCCTTCCCCGTCGTCGCCGCCGCTCAAATGCCGGACCAGCTCATCACGCGTCCGAAGATCACAGGCTTCTCGCATCTTGCCGTCTACACCTCGAACGCCGCTGCCGCCGACCACTTCTACCGCGAAGTTGTCGGCGCGGCCAAACTGCCTGACCCGGAGAACCCCAAGGGTGTGCGCTACGCGCTCAGCGCAACGCAGTTCATCGAGGTGCTGCCGCTGCCCGTGGGCGCTGGCATCAACCGCCTGGACCACGTCGCCTATAACACTGAGAACGCCGAAGGCCTGCGCAGGTATCTGGCCTCCAAGTCCTACAAGACCCCGTCCAAAGTCGAGAAAGGCGCCGACGGCAGCCGCTGGTTCACCGTCCTCGACCCCGAGGGCAACAAGGTGCAGTTCGTCGAGCCGCCCCGCCTGCCCAAGGATGTCGTTGCTCCCAACGTCATCGGCCGCCACATCATCCACGCCGGATTTTTGGTGCACAGCCGCGCCGTCGAAGACACCTTCTACCGCGATCTGCTCGGCTTCCGCCCCTTCTGGTTCGGCGGCATGAAGGAGGGAAAGGTTGACTGGGTCAGCCTGCAGACCCCCGACAGCCACGACTGGCTGGAGTACATGCTCACCAGCGGGCCGTCTGGATCGGGCATTCCAGCCACCATCTCAGCGCACGACCTCGGCGTGCTCGATCATTTTTCCATCGGCGAAGTCTCTGTGGACGCGGCCTACAAGACCCTCAACGACGGCAAGCGCCTCGTGGGCGTGGCCAACGACGGCCATACGCAGATGGGCAAGGATGGCAAGGGCCAGTTCAACTTCTACGATCCCGATGGCGTTCGCGTGGAGCTGATGAACTTCCACGCCAGCGAAAAACCCTGCTGCTCGCCCTTCACCGCCGACGACCCGGCGGAGTAACACGGAATCAGCGGGACAGGACACGCTTTCATCAAACGAGGGCGGACATTGAGGATAAGCGCTGCTGAAACGGCGCTCCTCGTCACAATGTCCGCCCTCTTCGCGCTAATATTTACATATGCCTGACGCCACGCTATCGCCAGAACTTCTGGCCAAGTACGAGCCCGTCATCGGACTCGAGGTCCACGTACAGTTGCTCACCGCCACCAAGGCCTTTTGCGGTTGCGCCAACCGGTTCGGCTCAGACCCCAACACCAATGTCTGCCCGGTCTGCCTGGGGCTGCCCGGCTCCCTGCCTGTGCTCAACAGCAAGGCCGTCGAGTTCGCCACGCTGGCCTCGCTGGCCATCAACTGCGAAGTCCGTGAGCGCTCCATCTTTGCCCGCAAAAACTATTTCTATCCCGACCTGCCCAAGGGCTACCAGATTTCCCAGTTCGACAAGCCCCTGGCCGAGAACGGCTGGATCGAGGTGCCCACTGCTGGCGGCGGCGCGAAGCGCATCGGCATCACCCGCCTGCACATGGAGGAGGACGCCGGCAAAAGCATTCACGAGGACCTGGTTGACTCCGCCACAAACACTTCCATCGACCTGAACCGCTGCGGCACGCCGCTGGCTGAGATCGTCTCCGAGCCCGACATGCGCACCCCCGACGAGGCCTGGGAATATCTCACCCGCCTCAAGGAAATTTTGCTATACTGCGGCGTCTCCGACTGCAACATGGAGGAAGGCTCGCTGCGCTGCGACGCCAACGTGAGCGTTCGCCTCAAGGGCGAGACCAAACTCGGCACCAAGGCCGAAGTCAAGAACGTGAACAGCTTCCGCTACGTTCGCGCCGCCCTCCAGTATGAGATCGAGCGCCAGATTGAGGTGATCGAGTCCGGCAGCCGCGTCATCCAGGAGAGCCGCCAGTGGAGCGCCGCCGAGGGCCGCACCTACTCCATGCGCTCCAAGGAGCAGGCCCACGACTACCGCTACTTCCCTGAGCCGGATCTGCCGCCCCTCATCATCTCCGCCGAGTTCCTGGCCGAGACTCGAAAGAAGCTCCCAGAGTTGCCCGAGGCGCGCCGCGCCCGCATGATCGCCGAATACAACCTGACCACGCAGGACGCTTCCGCGCTGACCGCGACAAAGGAAGAGGCCGACCGCTTTGAAGCCGCCGCCAGAACCGCCAGAAGTCCGCACCGTGTCGCCAGTGTGCTGTTGAGCGAGCTGGGCGGTCGCCTGAAGGCGCTGAACCTCGACCGGGAGCACTCCCCCGTTTCCATGGCGGGCGTGGTTCTGGCCGCCGATCTGCTCGATGAAAACAAGATCAGCTCCAAACAGCTCAAACAGCTTTTCGATGTGTGCTTTGAAAAGTGTGAAGACTTCCCTGCCGTCTACGAACGGGAAAAGCCCCAGCAGATCACGGATGCCTCAGCCCTCGAAGCCCTGATCGACCAGGTCATCCAGGCCAACCCCAAACAGGTGGAGCAGTATCGCGGCGGCAAGAAGACCGTTGCGGGCTTCTTCGTGGGCCAGGTGATGCGGGCCTCGAAAGGCCAGGCCAACCCGGCCCTGCTCAACCAACTGGTGACCAAAAAGCTGGATGAATAGGCCCCGCGGAGGTGCGCTCAATCCGGGATGCGCCTCCGCGAAGATGAACCGGCTGCACAAGGTTTCCGTTTCAATGTTTTCCTTGGGTTGTTTCGGTATAGCTCTCCGCGAACGATTCATCCGGCAAATTGCTCGGCCAGCCAACGATGACGAAGAACACATCCAGCACGAAGAGCGCGATTGCCAGATCATTGTAGAGGGTGGATCGCGGTGACTCCGGCCAGAACTGGTTTGCCGCCCAAAAGAGGAAGGCTAACGCCAGAAGAATGGCCTTGAACACCTCCGCCCGTTCTGGCCGCCGAACAGTCTGATAGACCAGGTAAGCGAGAGCAATCAAGGCCAGCGGCAGAGCACCGAGGAGACTGTGCGCATCACTGGCAAAGAACCCCGGAAATACATCCCAGACTAGCAGCAAAACGACGGAGAAAAGGGTCAGGACGCCAAGAATCGCCGGAAGTATCCTGTGTGCTCTGTCAAGTTGAGTCTTCATTCAACAATTTTAGGACTGTCCGCCTATTGCAGGCCTGCACGCATGCGTTTACTTCATCTTCAGCTCCACCTCGAACTCCTTGCGCGCATCCCAGGAGCTGACCGTCTTTACGGCAGTCTTCCTGCCGTCCTTCTCCGCCCAGAGTTCGTGATCCACGTCCATATTCACTTGGGTGAACCGGAATCGGCCCCTCTCGGTGGTTGTATAGCTGCGAATGGTCTTGGATTTCAGGTCCTTGAGAAAGACTGTGGCGCCGGCCACCGGGGCGGAATTGCCGTCCACCACGCTGCCCATCACCACGCGCTGGCCCAGGTTTTGCGCCTGAGCCGCAAATGGTCCCCCAAGTCCGCCCCGCGACCCCAGGGGAACCAAACCAGCCGCCAGAACGGCAAACACCACCCCGGCCGCCAAACTTGTACGGTTCAACCTCACTCTTACTCCTCTTCCTCGGCGGCCAGATCCTCGTCGTCGTCTTCGTCCAGGTCGTCGTCCACGCGTGTCAACTCCAGCGGTTCCACGCCGACCACCTCGTACTCCGTGCCACATTCATCGCAGGTGATAATGTCGCCTTCTGCCACTTCTTCTACATCGATGTCTAGATCATTCTCGCATTCAACACAACTCGGCATGACAGCCCCCTCTCGCTCCAAGGCATTTCGTATTGCAGGATGACGGTACTTAACAGTGCGACTCCGCTATTCTGGGAGAAAACCCGCCCTCAGGTCAAGAGGCAGAAGCCCAGGTCTCAGCCGGAACTCCCAGCAGACAGATTATGCCATCAATTTCTTCCTCCCGTCCCGTCAATTCCTCCCATTCGATGCGGCTTTGCAGTCCAAAGATGGTTCCAAAACGGACCCTCGCCGGAATTTGGGAGTCCAGCTCCCCGCCCTGCTCCATGACACTCGTCTGCTCCACGGTTTACCCTGTCACTGACCCTTATGCCCAGGTTTGGCGCCACTCCGTTTGCCTTCCCCGAATTCCGCGGCGCTACCCGCCGCCTGATTCTCTGGAACCTCATTGCCTATTTCGCCCTGCTTCTGGCGCCAGTGGCCATCCCGGCCACTGCCGCGCAGCTTGCACTTTCTTTCTCATTCATTCCCGGCGTCTTCCTCCACGGCGCTCTCTGGCAGCCTTTAACATACAGCCTCGTCCACGTTACCCTCTTCGGCACCCTCCTCGAACTGCTCTCGCTCTGGTTCCTGGCCGGCTTTCTTGAGAACTACCACAACTCAACCTGGGTCATCAGCCTCTACGCCGTCTCGGTCCTGGGAACCGCCGCCGCCGCAACCGCCATTTATGTGTGCAGCCATACGCTGGGCTTTTCATCTTACGAGATTCCTCTTTATGGCTGCTTTGGCGGCATCTTCGGCCTGCTGGTGGCCATCGGCGCTCTCTACGGCGATATGCAGTTCATGCTCTTTCCTCTGCCCATCGGCATCAAGGCCCGCTACCTCGTCGTCATCTACGCGCTGGTCACTGTCGCCATGCTCTTCGGCCAGCAGCGCATGTACGCCTTTGCCCAGTTGGGAGGGGCGCTGGCCGGCCTCTTCTTCATCCGCCTCGCCCCGCGCCGCGGCCTTTCCTTCACGTTCAGCGAGAAGTGGTACGCCCTGCGCAATCGCTACTACCGCTGGAAGCGCCGCCGTGCCGCCCGCAAGTTCGAGGTCTATATGCGCTCCCACGGCCATACCACCCGCTTCGACGGCAACGGCCGCCCCCTCGACGACGACCCCAACGACAAGAAGCGCTGGAACTGAATCCTTTCCGCGCACAGCGAGTCGAAGGACCTGCGGTTCGTTCTTTTGCGGCACGAAAGCTGGGTGCCCCACCCTCGCCACGTCTTTGTTTTTGTGGCTAGGGTGGGAGACCTCAACCCTCAGTGCTTGCGGGGTGCCCCACATCTGGCGCGGCATCATCGCGCCAGATGTGGGAAACCTCGGTTCTCCACGCGCCGCGCCGGCTGCCCCACAAATCTCCGTACCCCGTCCTTTCGCTTTTTCCTGGCGAAATGGTGCGAATCCCGAAACATTGAACTGGCCTGCCACCCTCATCCGGTAAAATCTTCTCTGGTATGTCTATGAAACTAGCCTTTCTTTTTCCGGGGCAGGGTTCGCAGGCTGTTGGCATGTGCCGCGAACTTGCCGAGCGTTTTCCCGTTGCCCGCGATACCTTCGCCGAGGCCGATGAGGCCGCCGGTTTCGCGCTCACAAAGTTGATCTCCGAGGGACCAGAGGAAGACCTCAAGCTCACGGAGAATACCCAGCCGGCCATTCTGACGGTGAGCACTGCCGTCGTGCGTGTACTGGCCCTGCATGGCATCGAGCCGGCCCTGGCCGCCGGTCACTCCCTGGGCGAGTGGTCGGCCCATGTCGCCGCCGGCACCATCTCCTTTGCCGACGCCGTGCGCGCCGTCAAGGCCCGCGGACGCGCCATGCAACTGGCCGTTCCCGTCGGCCAGGGAGGCATGGCCGCCATCCTTTCGCTATCTGCCGATCAGGTGGCTGAGGTCTGCGAGGAAGCTGCCCGCGAGACGGGCCTGGCGGTTTCCGCCGCTAATCTCAACTCCCCCGGCCAGACAGTCATCTCAGGCGCCCTGGCTGCGGTTGAAAAGGCCTCCGCGCTGGCCAAGGCCAAGGGCGCTCGCCGCGCAGTCATGCTCCCCGTCAGCGCTCCCTTCCACTGCGCCCTGATGCAGCCGGCCCAGGAAGAAGTGGCGCGCGTGCTCGGCGAACTGGCCTTGTCCGATCCCCGCATTCCCGTGGCCGCAAACGTCACCGGCGGCCTGGTCACCACGGCCAGCGAGGCCCGCGACGTCCTCACCCGCCAGGTCACCGGCGCGGTCCGTTGGGTGGATTGCATGAATACGCTGATCGGCCAGGGCGCCGATGCCTTCATCGAACTCGCCCCCGGCAAGGTGCTCTGCGGCCTGCTCAAGCAGATCGATCCGGCGCAGAAATCCATGAATGTGGAAGATGCCGCCAGCCTGGAAAAGACGCTCGCTGAACTCGCAGGTATACGCGCCTCTGGTGTATAGAGCCTTTTGCCTGTTGGTATAGAGCAGGATCTCCTGCTTGGCTCAAGGTTGCCGGTCGCGGCAAGAGCAGGTAGCGCCGGCCTCCTGGCCGGCTGTTGCGTGGACCTCCCGGTCCACGCCGCACTCTACACCAACAGGAAAAATGCTTTAGAGCGCAAGGTCTCCGCCGCTCCCGGCTTCTTCGTGCTTATTTTTTGTGGATCTTCTCTGCTTCCTCGAAGAGTTGCTCGGAGTATTTATGGGCATTCATCGAGTGTTCGAGAGCCTGTTGGCTGAGTTCGTGAGCGGTCCGGTAATCTTCTTTGCCATGGGCTTCAGCGGCAACGGCGTGGGCGTGGGCGGCCAGGTTGTGGAGTTCCGCAATTCGTGCGTGCGTGCTCTGGGGCATCATTTTCTCCTTGCCTGTTCGATGCAACTTGGCAAGCAATGTGACCGGAATAATCTGCGGCGCACGCAATATAGCATAACCAGAGTAGCTGTACCCAGAAGCCATGTCCTCAAGTGGCTTTTTCCTCTCCGGGGTCCCAGGCGAGCGATTTTTGCTCGTTGGGGTGGAAATAAAGCCACCTTCTCGGCTCTTAATAAGGGCACGTTTACTTTGGTTTTGCTCTAAAGCCAATGGGCTCCATCCTCATCGCGCTTTCGCGCAGAGAATGAAGCCCATCAAACAACCAATTCCTGCTGGCTTGCTGACCCGCCCTACGGCCCAAGATACAGTTCCACATCTGGCGGCGAAAAGTTCAGCGTGTGCGTCTTGGGATCGTAATCCAGGTCCAGCGCCTTGCTCTTTCGCCCGTTGATCAGAACGGCCATCAGCACCACATTGCCGTACATCCGCGCCGCCACAATCTTGTGGCTCTGAATCGCGCCATATTCGTTGTCCGGGCTCTGCGAGCTCCAATCCTTCTGGAAGCGGTCGAAGGTGTAGGAGCCGCTTTGCGCCGGATGCTGCTGCCACTTCGGATCATGCAGCCAGATGCCGTAGGCCGTGGGCAGGTCGTTCTTCTCGACCGCCGTCAGGAACCGGTTCACTGTCATTCTTCCCCGCAGGTGGTTGTTCCAGTTCCAGGGCCAGTCCACCGGCCGTCCGGCCGCTAGCCACCAGCCCACAAACAGTACCAGCAGCAGGCCAGCCAAGCTGTACATCATCACATGCTGGCGGCGATCGCGTGCCTCGTCAAACTCTGGAGCGTCGAGCAAGGTCATCGTTTGAGTCCCTCGAATTCAGAATACGGCAAAACAGGGAACAGGGATCAGGGAATAGGGATTAGAAAAACAGCAAGCAGAATCGTAACAGGCCACAAACCCATCTCGCCCTTGCGAGTCTTTCCCCCCGCCACTACTTTAGACGCCGGCAATGCGTCCGCTGTTCCCTAGTCCCTGTTCCCTAGTCCCTGTTCCCTAGTCCCTAGTCCCTGTTCCCTAGTCCCTGTTCCCTAGTCCCTGTTCCCTAGTCCCTGCTGTACATCGTCCGGCTCTTCTCCGTATGGCGTTCCAGAGCCAGCTCAATCAGCCGGGTAATCAACTCCTTGTAGCTCAGCCCACTGGCATCCCACAGCTTGGGGTACATGCTGATCTGGGTGAAGCCGGGCATCGTGTTCACCTCGTTGATATAGATGCGCCGCTTGCCCTCCGGTTCCATCAAAAAGTCCACCCGCGACAGGCCAGAAAGGTCACAGGCTTTGAATGCCTCCACAGCCATCTCCCGGATCTGCTTGCTCTCCGCTTTGCTCAGCCTGGCCGGAATCACCGGCACGGAGCCCTCCGAAAGATACTTGGCCTCGTAGTCGTAGAACTCCTTGCCAGGCACAATCTCGCCCACCACGCTCGCCTTGGGTGAGTCGTTGCCCAGCACGCCAACTTCAAACTCGCGCGCCTTGGCCTTCTTGCCGCCCACGCCCAGTTCCACCACCAGCTTGCGGTCGTACCTGGCGGCCAGCTTCAGCGCGGCCGTCAGTTCCTTGCGGTCGTGAGCCTTCGAAATGCCCACCGACGAGCCCAGGTTCGCCGGCTTCACAAACACCGGGTACTTCAGCGCCGCTTCCACCTGCGCAATGGCCTTCCGCGGCGACCGTTCCCACTCGGCCCTCAGCAGCGTCACATAAGGGACTTGAGGCAGCCTGGCCTGGGCGAAGAGCCGCTTCATCACGTCCTTGTCCATCCCCGCCGACGAGCCCAGCACGCCCGAGCCAACATACGCGATCCCCGCCAGCTCGAACAGTCCCTGGATGGTTCCATCCTCGCCAAAGGTCCCATGCAGCACCGGAAACACCACGTCCAGGCGACCCAGCGCGACGCTGCTATCCACTGCTTCAGCTTCGCCCTGAGTCGCAGCCGTCCCCGCCCCCTTCAGCAGCGTTTCCGCCGCCTCCGAGGTCAGCCAGTGCCCCGCCTTGTTGATGCCGATCGGCGCCACTTCAAACTTCCGCCGGTCAATCGCCTTCAAAACCGAAGCGGCCGACAGCAGCGAAACCTCATGCTCGCCGCTCCGCCCGCCAAAAATAATCCCAACCCGCAGTTTTTTTGCCATTCTGTTCTTTAATCACCATTTCAGGTGCGAAAAAATCAGCACTGATCCAGTGTAAAACCCCTCACAGGATCTTCTTCCCAAATGCCGAGCACGCCAGCTCCACCGCCAAATCGGCCGTGCGATTGTGCTCGTCGATCACCGGGTTGACCTCGACAACCTCGAAGCTGCGCATCTGCCCGTGGTCGGCAAGAATCTCCATCGCCAGGTGCGCCTCGCGGTAAGTGGCGCCGCCGCGCACCGGCGTGCCCACGCCCGGCGCCTCCTCCGGGTCAATCCAGTCCATATCCAGCGAAACATGGTACCCGGCGGTCCCGCGTCCGGCCACGCTCAGGGCCTCTTCCATCACCGCTCTCATCCCGCGCTCGTCAATGTCGCGCATGGTGTACACGGCGGCCAGCCCGGCGCGGCGGATGTTCTCCCGCTCGCCGGCGTCGATCTCCCGCACCCCGATCAGCGCCGTGTTCGCGGCTGCAATCTTGGGCGCGTAGCCGAAAATCTTCGCCAGCCCATCCGGTCCCAGCCCCAGCAGCGCCGCCAGCGGCATCCCATGCACGTTGCCCGAAAGCGAGCTTTCGGGCGTGTTGAAGTCGGCGTGGGCATCGAACCAGATCACGCCAATTTTCTCCCCCCTGCGGCGATGGAACTCGGCCGCGCCAGAGGCCGACCCGGCAGCCAGCGAGTGGTCGCCGCCCAGCACCAGCGGCATCATCCCCTCTTCGAGCGTCTTCACCACGGCCTCGGCCGTGCGCTTGCAGGTTTCGGCTATCTGCTTCAGATAGTGCGCCTTTTCGTTGCCAGAGGATTGCGTCTCGGCAATCTCCACGCGAATGTTGCCTCCGTCGGTCACCTGGTGCCCCAGCGCTTCCAGCCGCGCCTCCAGTCCGGCCACGCGCACCGCCGAGGGCCCCATGTCCACTCCCCGGCGGCTGGCGCCCATGTCCAGCGGAACGCCGATGATGCGAATGCGGCGGGTTGGCTGCGCCTGCGCGCAATTCTGCTCAAACAGGGTAACTTTATTGGAGATTTCCGTGGAATTCGTCATTTCTGCATCTCTTTCTGGCGGGGCCCTGCCAGCCGGCAACTCTGGTGGGGCAAGGCAAAGGGGAAAAACCATACCCCAACGGGTCTATTCAAGCAGACTCAGCTAAGAGTAAGATAAGAATCTGCTATTTTCTGTTCCCCCGGCTGGAGATCCGGCCAATCATCATCTCACCGGAAGTGGCGGAAGTGAACGATTTGGCGAACGCCTCCGATAATTGAAGCGTGGGCCCAAAATATCGCGACATCGCTCTCGCCGGGTGTTTTCAATGAAGAAACTGGTTTTCGCGTTCGTCCTCATCTTGGGTTGGACCTCGGCTGCATGGGCAGCGGCGCCCGCCACTCTTACTGCTCTGCAAGCCATTCACGCCTTGACGAATGTTGAGGCCAGGCAGGCGATTCCCGTGGCCTTCGAAGCCACGGTTGGCTATTCGCGCGGGTATGAAAACCTGCTCTTTGTCCAGGACGGCGACTCTGCCATCTTTGTGCGTCCCCCCACAACTGCCACGCTGACTCCCGGGGATCGCATTCTGGTGCGCGGAACCACGCAGGCGAGCTTCCGCCCGCTGGTCGTTGGCAATAGTGTGACCCTGCTCCATCACGGTCCCCCGCCCAAGCCCATACCCGTCACCTTCGCGGAGTTGATCCGCGCCCAGCACGATTGCATGCTGGTCACGGTCCATGCCACCGTCCATGCCGCGGACTTGGTGATGAGCCTGATGGCCCCTGTGCGCAGCGCCCGTCTCCAACTGCTTGCGGATGGAGGGCACTTTGAGGCAAACCTCGACAACGACGACGCGAACACCCTGAAATCCCTGCTCGACGCCGACGTCGAAATCACCGGCGTCGTCGCCGGTAAGTTCGACAACAAGATGCAGCAGACCGGGATCGTACTCTACGTTTCCTCGCTGGCTAACATAAAAGTTCTTCAGCACGCCAGTTCCAGTCCCTGGTCCCTCCCGCTCACCCCCATGGATCAGGTTCTTGTGAATTACGACATACACAACCTCACCCCCAGAATCAGGGTTCAGGGAACCGTGACTTATTACCGGCCCGGCTCGGCCGTTGTGCTGCAGGACGGCGCCAAAAGCCTGTGGATTGAAACCCATAGCCGCGAACCCTTGCAGATCGGCGATCTGGCCGACGCCATCGGCTTTTCCGACGCGCACAATCGTCTCTTGACTTTGACCGACAGCGATTTTCAGGATAGCCACGTCTTCCAGCCCATCGCGCCGCAATTGGCGACCTGGCGCCAACTGGGCTTCTGGAGCTCGAACAAGTCCGAAGGGCACTTGTACGATCTGGTCTCCATCGAGGGACAGGTCGTGACGGAGGTCCGGGAGGCCACGCAGGATGAGTATGTTCTGACCGCGGATGGCCGCGTCTTCTCCGCCATTTACCATCACCCGGATTCTGCCGACCACGCCCAGCTTCCCCCGATGATGCATATTCCACTGGGTTCCATAATCCGCGTAACCGGCATCTGCACCGTCATGGATCCCAATTCGATCAACCCTGGCGAAGAAGTTCCGTTCAATATCCTGCTGCGTTCCTTCGACGATATTACGGTCATCGCCGAGCCTTCCTGGCTGAACATCGGGAATCTCATTCGCATCGTCAGCGTGCTCGCGCTGGTGCTGATCGCCATGGCCATCTGGAGCGCAACGCTGAAAACGAAAGTGCGCCGTCAGACTGCCGCGTTGGCCAGGCGCATCGAGGCCGAGGCCGCCCTCGAACGCAATTTGGCGCAACTCGAACAGAAGCGCAGCCGCATCCTCGAAGACATCAATGGTTCCCAGCCCTTGGCCGAGATCCTTGAGGAAGTCACGGAACTGGTCTCCTTCACGCTCGACGGCACTCCCTGCTGGTGCGAAATCGCCGATGGTGCGCGGCTGGGCAATTTCCAGCCTCAGGCAGACACTCTGCACATCGTCCACACACCGATCCTCGGCCGTTCCGGCCCGCCGCTGGGCACCCTATTTGCCAGCCCCGATTCCCCCGCCTCGCCGGATGCTCCTGAGGCATTCGCTCGTGAAAAAACAGCCCTTTCCCTGGGAGCGAAGCTGGCCACCCTGGCTATCGAAACCCGCAGGCTTTACTCCGACCTGTTGCACCGCTCGGAGTTCGACCTGCTCACCGACATTCATAACCGCTTCTCGCTGGGCAAGCACCTGGAAACCCAGATTGAAGAAGCGCGCAGAAATGCCGGCATCTTCGGCCTGATCTATATCGACCTGGATAAATTCAAGCAGGTGAACGACGCCTACGGCCATCACGTCGGAGACCTTTATCTGCAGGAGGTGGCCAGGCGCATCAAGCAGCAACTGCGCACCCAGGACCTGTTTGCGCGGCTGGGCGGCGATGAGTTTGCCGTGCTCCTGCCGACGGTGCGCAACCGCGCCGGCGTCGATGAGATCTCCACGCGGCTGAAGCACTGCTTCGACGATCCCTTTACTCTCGAAGGACACACCCTGCAAGGCTCGGCCAGCTTCGGCATTGCCCTTTACCCCGAAGACGGCTCCACCGGCGACGGCCTTCTGAACGTCGCTGACGCCGCCATGTATCAGGCCAAAAACTCCCAGAGATAGGCCGCGAAAATGAAAGGACGGCTGCAATCCTCAACTGTCGTCCTTTCATTGGGAGCCTGGTTTGGCGCGATTTCTCGATCCCTAAAGAAATTACTGCTCTAAACAGCTCAAAAGATGCTGAATTAAGGGGTTACGGAATATGCTTGCCGTGCTTTAATGTTATGTGTAGGGCGCATGATCGGTTTTTCCCCTCCGAATTCAACTTATTCGGCCAGAGCCCGATACAGACTTGAAGGAACTGACGACACAGTGCCAGTTCGGCAGGATCCTATCTAGTGAAGAGACTGGTTCTCGCAATAGCGATCATTCTTGGATGGTCCCCGGTTGTCTGGGGGGCGGCAGCGCCCGCCACGCTTACAACTCTGCAGGCGGTCCATGCCCTGAGCAACGCCGAGGCCAGCCATGCGCTGCCGGTCGCCTTCGAGGCGACGGTGACCTACGCCCCCGGACGTGAAAGTCTGCTTTTTGTCCAGGATAGCGACCTCGCCATCTTTGTGCTCGACTCCGCAATTACCAAGCTGGTTCCCGGTGATCGCGTCCTGGTGCAGGGAACCACGCAGGCCAGCTTTCACCCCATCGTAGTCAGCCAGAGCGTGACCCTGATCCGCCATGGTGCCTTGCCCGCGCCCGTGCCCGTCACATTCGATCAGTTGCTCCATGGCCGGTTCGACTGCATGCTCGTCAGCGTGCGCGGTGTGGTCCGCACCGCCGACCCGCAGATCAACGGAACTGTGCGCCTCACCTATCTGCAATTGCTCGTCGACGGGGGCTTCGTTAACGCCACTGTGGACAACAGCAATGAGAGCGCGCTAAACGGCCTGCTGGACGCGGAGGTTCAGGTCACGGGGATTGCCGGGGGCATTTTTGACGGCAAGATGCAGCAGACAGGAGTATTGCTTCACGTCCCTTCGCTCGCGAACGTGCAGGTTCTGAAGCGCGCCGACACCACTCCGCAATCCCTCCCGATTACGCCCATGGGCAAGATCATGTCGGGCTACCATGTGCAGGATCAATCGCAGAGAGTACGGGTCCATGGAACCATCACCTATTACGAGCCCGGAAGAGCCGTTGTGCTGCAGGACGGCTCCAAGAGCATGTGGGTCACGACCCTGGCCCGCAACCCCATGCAAATTGGCGATCTAGCCGACGCAACGGGCTTTCCCGATGTCAATAATGGGGCTTTAGTCCTGACGCACGGCGAGATTGAGGATAGCCACTTGCAGGCGCCCATTACGCCGCAGTCGGCAACCTGGCACCAACTCGCCCTCTGGAGCGCAAACAAACCCGAAGGACACTTGTACGACCTGGTCTCCATCGAAGGCGAAGTGGTCATGGAAGTCAGAGAGGCCGCGCACGACGAGTATGTCCTTTCAGCCAACGGCCTCATGTTTTCCGCCATCTTCCAGCATCAGAACGGAGGCGCGGCGGTTCAGCTTCCGCCCATGAAGACTGTTCCCGTAGGCTCCAGAATCCGCGTGACCGGCATTTGCATGATTAACGACACCAACCCCTTCTACACCACCAAGGAGGCTTCATTTGACATCATGCTGCGCTCCTTCGATGACGTCGAGGTTGTCGCGCAGCCTTCCCTTCTGAACATTCGCAATCTGATCATCCTCGTCTGCGGGCTGCTTCTGGTTGTCTTCGCCGTGCTGGCCAGGGGCTGGACCCTCGAGCGCAAAGTGCGCCGTAAAACCACCGCTTTGGCCCAGATCGAACAACGGCGCAGCCGCATCCTTGAGGACATCAATGGCTCCCGTCCGCTGGCTGAAATCCTCGAAGAAATCGCGGATCTGGCATCCTTCAAACTGCATGGCGCTTATTGCTGGTGCCAGGTTGCCGATGGAGCCCTGCTCGGAAAACGTCCCCCGGATCCTGCCGTCCTGCGCATCGTCCAGCACGAAATAACCGCTCGATCCGGCCCCCCGCACGGCGTCTTCTTTGCCGCCTGCGACCCGCTCTCCAAGCCCTCCGCCCTCGAAACGGAGACTCTCTCCAAGTCTGCGGGACTGGCCACGCTGGCCACCGAAACCCGGCGGCTATACTCCAACCTGCGCCACCGTTCCGAGTTCGATCTGCTCACTGACATCCACAACCGCTTCTCGCTGGGCAAGCACTTGGAGATTCTGATTGAAGACGCGCGCAGAAATGCCTCCATCTTCGGCCTGATCTACGTCGACCTCGATAAATTCAAAGAGGTAAACGACCTCTACGGCCATCACACCGGGGACCTCTATCTGAAAATGGTCGCACAGCGCCTGAAGCAGCAGCTTCGCTCCCATGACCTGCTGGCGCGGCTTGGCGGCGATGAGTTTGCCGTGCTGCTGCCAATGGTGAGCAGCCGCGCGCGTGTCGAGGAAATCGCGCTGCGGCTCGAACACTGCTTCAGCGAGCCGTTTATTCTCGATGGACAAACTCTCCAGGGCGCCGCCAGCTTCGGCATTGCCCTCTACCCGGAGGATAGCGACACCGGCGACGGCCTCCTGAATGCCGCCGACGCCGCCATGTACGTGGTCAAGAACTCCCGCAAACAGGCCGCAAACAGAACGCCAGGACGCGCGTAACCTGCATCTGCAACCTCTTTGCGGCTTTTCGCCGAAGGATGGCTCACATGTTATCGGCAGATTACTATTGTCACGTAATGCGTCCCATTCTCGGCCTGATAAGTGATTCATTTAACGGACTGATATGTAAAATTAAAGAGATGAGTAGTTCTGCAATGGTTCAACAGGATTTTTCCCGGTGAAAAATCTGGTCCTCGCGATTGCGATCATTCTTGGATGGTCCCCGGTTCTCTGGGGGGCGCCGGCTCCCGTTACGCTGACTTCAGTGCAAGGGGTGCGAGCCCTCAGCTTGGCCGAGGCGAAACAGGAGAGACCGGTCGCCTTCGAAGCAACCGTGACCTACTTTCGCGGGTACGAAAACACTCTCTTCGTGCAGGACGGCAACTCAGCAGTTTATATATGGGCTGCCACGGCTCCCAATCTGGTTCCCGGCGATCGTATCCTCGTACAGGGAAAATCGCACGCGGACTTCAGCACCAGTGTGCGCAGCGACAAGATCACCCTGCTGCGCCACGGCGCAGTACCCATACCCGTGCCAGCCAACTTCGACGAATTGATCCATAGCCGGTTCGACTGCAAGTTAGTCACCGTCCATGCCGTGGTGCGCGCCGCTGACTTGGAAAAGCATGTCAACCAGCTCAGCCCCAACTCGCCGCTGATTACCAGCATCCGCCTGCAACTGCTCACCGAGAGCGGTCCCATCGAGGCATTTCTCAATAGCGATGACGCAAACGCGCCCGCTAACCTGCTGGACGCCGAAGTGGAGATCACCGGCGTTGCTGGCGGAAGTTTCGACGGCAAGATGCAGCAGGTAGGCGTTTTGCTCCATATCGCCTCCCTCGCGGACATCAAGGTTCTGAAGCGCGCTGCCATCAGTCCGCGGTCCCTTCCCGTGACGCCCATGGACAGAATTCTCACCGGATATCGCATGAACGATCTCACGCAGCGGGTCCGGATTCAGGGAACCATCACCTATTACGAGCCTGGGAGGGCCGTCGTACTGCAAAACGGCTCCAAGAGCCTGTGGATCGCAACCAGAGCGAACGGCAACGATTTGCATATCAACGATGGAGCGGATGCAACCGGATTCCCGGACGTTCATAGCGGCTTCTTGACCCTTAACAACGGCGAAATCTGGGATAGCAACGTCCCGGCCAACAGCCCGCCGCAACCGGCAACATGGAAGCAGCTTGCAGCCAGCAAGCATGTCTTCGATTTGGTCTCGATCGAGGGAAGGGTCGTGACGGAGGTCGGGGAGACCTCTCAGGACCAGTACGTCTTGTCCGCCGATGGCAAGCTCTTCACCGCGCGTCTCAATCACGCGGATCATACGCAGCAGCCCATGAGGCAGATTCCGCTGGGGTCCAGGGTTCGCGTCACCGGTATCTGCATTCTCCAGGACTCCAACCCCTTCGCCGGCGAGGTGCCCTTCGATATTCTCATGCGTTCTTCTGACGATATCGTGGTCGTCGCGGAGCCTTCCATGCTGAGCATCCGCAACCTCGTGATCGTGCTCAGCGTATTGCTGCTGGCAGTGATTGCGGTGAGCGTCTGGGGTTGGACCCTCAGAGTTAAGGTGCGCGGTCAAACTATCGTCCTGGCTACAATGGCCGAGTTCGAGCAGAACCGCAGCCGCATTCTGGAGGACATCAACGGCTCGAAACCCCTGGCTGAAATCCTCGAAGAGATCACCGGAATGGTTTCCCTCACGCTCCGTGGCGTTCCCTGCTGGTGCGAGGTCATGGATGGGGCGCGGCTTGGCAATTACCCTCTGAAGGCTGACCGGCTGCGCATCCTTCACCAGGAGATTCCCGCCCGCTCCGGACCGCCGCTGGGCACGCTCTTTGCTGCCTTTGATCCGAACGCGCCCGCCGCCCCTTCTGAGAAGGAAGCGCTCTCCACCGGTGTCAGGCTGGCCACGCTGGCCATAGAAACCCGTCGGCTCTACTCCGACCTGCTCCGCCGCTCGGAGTTCGATCTGCTCACCGACATCTACAATCGCTTCTCGCTCGAAAAGCATCTGGACGCCCTGATTGAAGAGGCGCGCCAGAATGCCGGCATCTTCGGGCTGATTTACGTCGATCTGGATGAATTCAAGCAGGTCAACGACCTTCACGGTCATCGCATCGGAGACTTGTATCTGCAGGAAGTGGCGCGGCGAATGAAGCAGCAGCTTCGCTCCCGCGACCTGCTGGCGCGTCTCGGCGGCGATGAGTTCGCCATTCTGCTCCCCACTGTGCGCAATCGCGCCGGCGTCGACGAGATCACCTTGCGGCTGAAACACTGCTTTGACGATCCCTTCGTTCTCGAAGAGCTTACCCTGCAAGGTTCAGCCAGTTTCGGCATCGCGCTCTACCCTGAGGACGGCACCACTGGGGACCGCCTTCTGAACACCGCCGACGCCGCCATGTATGCGGTGAAGAAGGAAACCAAGCTGCACAGAGAAGCGGCAGACTAACAGGAGAATTTAGTAGTCCGCTCCTCGCAGAGCGCATGATCACTGACCCGGCCTGGCCCTCCCCGCAAACTGCGTTCCTCAACGGCCTTCGCCGCTGGTACGCGCATCGTGATACCGCCGGGTTGATTCTTTTGGCAACTTCTTCCGATAGAACTCTCCAGGGGAGGAAAATGAAAAGCTGGCGGGGGGCCGCTGCGTCCGCAATGAAGAAACTTATTTCGGCAATTGCGATGATTCTCGGATGTGCTTCGGTTGCCTGGGCCGCTGCGCCCGGCACGTTGACCACTTTGCACGCCGTTCACTCCCTCACGAATGCCGAGGCCAGCCAGGGCCTCCCGGCCGTCTTCGAAGCCACCGTAACCTACTACCGCGGCTATGAAAGAATTCTGTTTGTGCAGGATGGCGATCTGGCCATCTTCGTTTTCTATCCAGGGAATCTCAAGCTGGTTCCCGGCGACCGCGTCCTGGTGCGGGGAAGAACGCAAGCCAGCTTCAATCCTATTGTGGTGGCGGAAGGTGTCGCTTTGCTGCGGCACGCCGCTTTGTTCAAGCCGATGCAGGCCAGCTTCGATCAGATGATTCGCGCACAAACCGACTGCAAGCTGGTTACTGTCCGCGGAACGGTTCGCGCAGCCGACCTTGCGCTGAGCTTGCGCGCGCCCCTTCGCTTTATCCGCCTGCAGTTGCTCATGGATGGCGGGAATTTTGACGCAGAGGTGGACAGCGACGATGCAGGCGTCCTCGAACGCCTGCTGGATGCCGACGTGGAACTCACCGGCGTCGTCTCGGAAGAATTCGATGACAAGATGCACGAGACCGGGATTCTCATGCACGTCCAGTCGCTTTCCGATGTCAGGGTCATCAAGCGCGCCACATCCAGTCCCTGGTCCCTCCCTCTCACTCCCATGGATAAGGTCATCACTGTTTCTCATCTTCGCGATTCCACATCCAGGGTCCGCGTCCATGGAACGATCACCTATTACCAGCCTGGCTCGGCCGTTGTACTGCAGGACGGCGCCAAGAGCATATGGATTTCAACCAGGACTCACAACCTCCTGCGGGTCGGCGATGAGGCGGATGCGACCGGCTTCCCCGATGTACACGACGGCTTTCTAAACCTCGTGCATGGCGAAGTCCGCGACACCCTCGTCTTCGCTCCGGTCACGCCGCTGCCGGCAACCTGGAAGTTGCTTACCCCGCGAGGCTATGACTCCCCTGGCCATCACGACGACCTCGTTTCCATCGAGGGCCTGATCGTAACAAAAGTCCGCGAGGCTTCACAGGATGAATACGTTATAGCTGTTGACGACAAGCAGTTCTCCGCCATTTACCGACACCCGGATGGTCCGGTTCCAGTCACACAAAATATTCCCCTGGGAGCCAGAGTCCGTGTCACCGGTATCTGCATCCTCCAGAACTCCAGTCCCTATGTCGTCCAGGTTCCCTTCAATATCCTGATGCGCTCTCCGGACGATATTGTGGTCGTCGCCAAGCCTTCCTTGCTGAACATTCATAACCTCATCATTGTTCTCAGCGTGATGCTGCTGGCGGTGATTGCAGTCAGTGTTTGGGGATGGACCCTCAATGGCAAGGTGCGCCGACAGACTGGCACACTGGCCACAATGGCCGAGTTCGAGCAGCACCGCAGCCGCATCCTCGAGGACATCAACGGCACCGAACCTCTCGCAGCCATTCTAGAGCAAATCACCGGGATGGTTTCCCTCCTGCTCCATGGCGTCCCCTGCTGGTGCGAGATCACCGGCGGAGCCCGGCTCGGGAACTGCCCACCGGAGCTTGCCGGCCTGCACATCGTCAACCGCGAGATTTCTGCCCGCTCCGGTCCGCCGTTAGGCACGCTCTTTGCCGCCTTCGATGCGAAATCGGAGCCCCAGCCTTCTGAAAAGGAAGCACTCCTCGTTGCCGCGCGGCTGGCCACGCTGGCCATCGAAACCCGCCGGCGGGATGCCGACCTGCGCCACCGCTCCGAGTTCGATCTGCTCACCGACGTCCACAACCGCTTTTCGCTGGAAAAACGCCTGAACGCCCAGATTGACGAGGCGCGCCAGAATGCCGGCATCTTCGGCCTTATCTACATCGACCTGGATAAATTCAAGCAGGTCAATGACCTCTATGGCCATCACATCGGAGATCTTTATCTGCAGGAAGTGACGCTCCGCCTGAAGCGGCAACTGCGCCCCGGCGACCTGCTGGCGCGGCTGGGCGGCGACGAGTTCGCCGTGCTGCTGCCAACCGTGCGCGACCGCGCCGGTGTCGAGGATGTCGTCCATAGGCTGGAACACAGCTTCAACGATACCTTTGTTCTCGAAGGCCATAACTTGCATGGCGCCGCCAGCTTCGGCATCGCACTCTACCCCGAAAACAGCACCACTGGGGACGGCCTCCTGAATGCCGCCGACGCCGCCATGTACGCGGTCAAGAACAGCAAGCTCTGAATCGGCAAGAACCCCGCTTAGTGCATTTTCGATTCAAGCGTTAACGAAACGTTGGGTGCCCCATCCTTTCCGCAGCATCATCGCGGAAAGGGTGGGAGAGCACAGGTATCAATCTCGACTGTAAACAGTCAATCCGAAAACGCTCTAGAGTACAGATTCAGATCTGCCCCGTAAAGACCGCGCATACGAAAAGGCCCGGCTTGCGCCGGGCCTTTTCGGTTAAGTAAAACGGTCGACAGCCCCCTTATTCGGAAGCCATCTCCTCGGCCTCGCCCTCCTGGCGCATCAGTTCGAGTTCGCGCTCGGCGGCTTCCTGCTCGGCCGTAACTTCCTGCTGAACGCGGGCCGCCGCTTCTTCCAGCTCTGGGCTGAGCTGAACGTTGCGATAGTATTCCAAGCCCGTGCCCGCCGGAATCAGACGCCCGACGATCACGTTCTCCTTCAGTCCGCGAAGGTTGTCCACCGCGCCGTTGATGGCCGCCTCGGTGAGCACGCGCGTCGTCTCCTGGAAGCTCGCCGCGGAGATGAAGCTGTCGGTCGAAAGCGATGCCTTGGTGATGCCCAGCAGGAGCGGACGCCCGATGGCCGGACGGCCTCCATTTGCCAGCACGCGGTCGTTCTCCTCGCGGAAGCGGAACTTGTCCACCTGCTGTTCCAGCAGGAAGTTCGTATCGCCCACCTCGTCAATTCGCACCCAGCGCAACATCTGCCGCACAATCACTTCGATGTGCTTGTCGCTGATCGCCACGCCCTGCAGTCTGTAAACCTGCTGGATTTCATTCACAAGGTAAGCCTGCAGCGCCTTTTCGCCCAGCACGTCCAGAATGTCGTGCGGGTTCAGCGGCCCATCCATTAGTGGATCGCCTGCAACCAGGCGTTCACCCTCCTGGACGTTGACGTGCGTGCCGCGCGGCACCGAGTATTCCTTCTCGTCGCCATTGTCCGCGGTCACGTAAATCTTGCGAAGGCCCTTTACAACATCGCCGAAGCGGACCACGCCGTCGATCTCGCTGATAATGGCCGTCTCGTGCGGCTTGCGCGCCTCAAACAATTCCACCACGCGCGGCAGACCGCCCGTGATGTCCTTGGTGCGGGTACTCTCCTTGGGAATCTTCGCGAGAATATCGCCCGGCCCCACTTCGTTGCCGTCCTCGACCATCAAGTGAGCGCCGCGGGGCAGCAGGTAGCGTTTGTGGGCCTTGGCGTTCTTCACCACGAAGGTCGGCTGCTTTTTCTCGTCTGCGGCATCGGCTACCACCCAGCGTGAGAGGCCGGTCACTTCGTCCACCTCTTCGTTCAGCGTGACGCCTTCTTGCAGGTCCTTGAAGACCACCGTGCCGCCGATTTCCGTCAGGATGGAGTAGGTGTACGGATCCCATTCGGCCAGCAACTGGCCCAGCTTCACCTGTTCGCCATCCTTCACCTTCATGCGCGCGCCATAAACCACCTGGTAGCGCTCTTTCTCGCGGCCGCGCTCGTCCTGAACGGCAATCGAGCCGGAGCGGTTCATCGCCACCAGCGTCCCGTCCTTGCTCTCCACATAGTTCAGATTGATGAAGCGCACAAAACCATTGTTCTTGGCATCCAGGCGCGACTTGTCCGAAACGCGGCTGGCCGTTCCGCCCACGTGGAAGGTACGCATCGTCAACTGCGTGCCCGGCTCGCCGATGGACTGCGCGGCAATCACGCCGCAGGTCTCGCCCAATTCCACCATGCGGCCCGAGCCCAGGTTGCGCCCGTAGCACAGCGCGCACACGCCGCGCTTGGATTCGCAGGTCAGCACCGAGCGGATCTTCACCTTCTCCACGCCCGCGCCCTGAATCGCCGCTGCAACCTCTTCGTCGATGGGCTGGTTCACATCCACCACGATGTTGCCGTCGTAGTCCTTGATGCGATCAAGCGATACGCGGCCGATGATGCGGTCCCTCAACTCCTCGATGATCTCGCCCGACTCGACGATCGAACCCACGCTGATGCCTTCGACCGTGCCGCAGTCGTACTCGGTCACGATCACATCCTGCGCCACATCGACCAGCCGCCGCGTCAGATAGCCGGAGTCGGCCGTCTTCAACGCCGTATCCGCCAATCCCTTGCGCGCGCCGTGCGTCGAAATGAAGTATTCCAGCACCGTCAGCCCCTCGCGGAAGTTCGCCGTGATGGGCGTCTCAATTACCTCGCCCGAAGGCTTGGCCATCAGTCCGCGCATGCCGCTCAACTGGCGAATCTGCTGCTTCGATCCGCGGGCGCCAGAGTCGGCGAAGATGTAGATCGGGTTGAAGGCTCCTTCGTCGTCCGCGTTCTTCATGTTCGCGAACATCTCGTCGGCCACCTTGTCGGTAACGGACGACCACATCTGGATCACCTTGTTCGCCCGCTCGCCGTTGGTGATGGCGCCGTCCATGTACTGCTTCTGGACCTCGATCACCTTTTTGTCGGCTTCGTCCACCACCGTGTATTTGCTGGCCGGAATCACCATGTCGTCCACGCCCACCGAAAGTCCGGAGACCGTGGCGTAATTGAAGCCCAGCGCCTTGATCTTGTCCAGCATTCCAACCGTCACCTCGAGACCGAGGTTCTGGTTGCAATAGTTCACCAGCTCGCCAATGCCCTTCTTCTTCAGCAGGCCGTTGATGTACGGCATCCCCTCCGGCAGCGCGTCGTTCAGAATCGCGCGGCCCACCGTGGTCGAGATGTACTGCTTGTTGAACTCCACCGGCTCGGTGTGCGTCAGATCCTGGTCGTCATAGGCCGTGGTCATGTCCAGCACCTTGCCCGTGTAGCGCAGCCGGATCGGCGTCAGCGTCTCAACTTCCCTGGCCTCGAGCGCCATCAGAATCTCTTCCGTGTTGGCAAACACGCGGCCTTCGCCCTGGGCGTTCTTCTTGGCCTTGGTCATGTAATACAGGCCGAGCACCATGTCCTGCGTCGGCACCGTAATCGGATGCCCGGAGGCCGGCGAAAGAATGTTGTGCGACGACAGCATCAGCACGCTGGCTTCAATCTGCGCCTCGGGCGACAAAGGAATGTGCACAGCCATCTGATCGCCGTCGAAATCGGCATTGAAGGCTGTGCAGACCAGCGGGTGAATCTTGATCGCCTTGCCCTCGACCAGCACCGGCTCAAAGGCCTGAATGCCCAGCCGGTGAAGCGTGGGAGCGCGGTTCAGCATGACCGGGTGGTCCTTGATGACTTCTTCAAGAACGTCCCACACGATCGGATCCTGCATCTCTACCATCTCCTTGGCCTGCTTGATGGTGGTGCAGTGGCCCGTCTGTTCCAGGCGGTGATAGATGAACGGCTTGAACAGTTCGAGCGCCATCTTCTTCGGCAGCCCGCACTGATGCAGCTTCAGCTCCGGACCCACCACGATGACCGAACGGCCCGAGTAGTCCACGCGCTTGCCCAGCAAATTCTGTCTGAAGCGGCCCTGCTTGCCCTTCAGCGTATCGCTCAACGACTTCAGCGGGCGGTTGTTGGCGCCGCGCAGTACGCGCCCGCGGCGGCCGTTGTCGAACAACGCGTCCACAGCCTCCTGCAGCATGCGCTTTTCGTTGCGCACAATCACTTCCGGCGCGTGCAGCTCCATCAGCTTCTTCAACCGGTTGTTGCGGTTGATGACGCGGCGATAGAGATCGTTCAGATCCGAAGTCGCAAACCGTCCGCCATCCAGCGGCACCAGCGGGCGCAGCTCTGGAGGAATCACCGGCAGCACGTCCAGAATCATCCACTCCGGCTTGTTGCCGCTCTTGCGGAAGGCCTCGACGACCTTCAGGCGCTTGGCATACTTCAGCTTCTTCTGCGCCGAGGTCTCGGTCTTCATCTTCTCGCGCAGCTCAACATTCAGTTCCTCGATGTTGACCCGCCTGAGCAGTTCCTTGATGGCTTCGGCGCCCATCATCGCCTTGAAGCCCGAGGGACGGAACTGCGCATCCATCTCGCGGAACTTCGCCTCGTCCTTGATGATCTCGCGTTCCTTCACCGCCGCGTCGCCGGGATCGATCACGACATACGACTCGAAGTAGAGAATCCCTTCCAGGTCGCGAAGCGAGATGTCCAGCAGATGCCCGATCCTCGAGGGAAGGCCCTTGAAGAACCACACGTGCGAGCAGGGCGACGCCAGCTCGATGTGGCCCATGCGCTCGCGGCGCACCTTGCTCACCGTCACTTCCACGCCGCACTTGTCGCAGATCACGCCGCGGTGCTTCATGCGCTTGTACTTGCCGCACAGGCACTCCCAATCGGTTACCGGGCCAAATATACGGCAGCAGAATAGGCCGTCGCGCTCCGGCTTGAACGTGCGGTAATTGATCGTCTCCGGCTTGGTCACTTCACCATGCGACCAGCTGCGGATCTTCTCCGGCGATGCCAGTTGAATGCGGATAGCGTCAAAATCGGTAATTGGACTGGACTGCTCAAATGGGTTCGAACGGAACAAGGCGACCCTCCTTGGCGGGCCCTTCGGCTCCTGCCGCGGCTTTTCCCGGGATTCTTGAAGGGCCCTTCCTTCCCGGGAAGCGGTGTTGACCGCTTTCAAGAAGAGCCCTGAACAAAAGCTTCTAGCTGCTGGCCCCTAGCTCACTTCGCTGGGTGCCCCACCCTCGCCGCGTTTCTTTGCGGCTAGGGTGGGAAGCCAAAATCAGTCGGCGACCGCTGCCTCTATTTCCGGCGCAGGCGCCTTGGGAACAAGATCCCCGCGCTTGATCAGCTCCACATCCAGGCACAGCGACTGCAGTTCCCGGATCAGCACGTTGAACGACTCCGGCACGCCCGGCTCGATGGCCGCCTCGCCCTTCACGATGGCCTCATAAATCTTGGTCCGGCCATACACGTCGTCCGACTTGCAGGTCAGCAGCTCCTGCAAAATGTAAGCCGCGCCATAAGCTTCCAGCGCCCACACTTCCATTTCGCCGAAACGCTGCCCGCCGAACTGCGCCTTGCCGCCCAGCGGCTGCTGGGTGATCAGCGAGTACGGCCCGATGGAACGCGCATGAATCTTGTCGTCCACCAGATGCGACAGCTTCAGCATGTAGATGTAGCCCACCGTCACCGGCTGCTCGAACGGCTTGCCCGTCATGCCGTCGTAGAGAGTTGTCTTGCCCGAGGAAGGCAAGCCGGCTGATGCCAGAAGCACCTTGATCTCGTTCTCCTGCGCGCCATCAAAGACATTCGTTCCAAACCAGACGCCGCGCTTCATGCCCTTGGCGACGCGTAACAGCATCTCGTCGTCCAGTTCCATCAGTTGACGCAGCGTCGCGGTCCCCGCGAATTCCTTCTTCATCAACTCGCGCACATAATTCGCTTCGTTGTTGGCCTCGACCAGGGCGGCGATCTTCTGCCCCAGTGCATGAGCCGCCCAGCCCAGGTGCGTCTCCAGAACCTGTCCCACGTTCATGCGGGAAGGCACGCCCAGCGGATTCAGCACAATCTCCATGGGCGTTCCATCGGGCATATAAGGCATGTCCTCTTCGGGAAGAATGCGCGCAATCACGCCCTTGTTGCCGTGACGGCCGGCCATCTTGTCGCCCACCTGAAGCTTGCGCTTCATGGCCACATAGACCTTCACCAGCTTGATCACGCCCGGCGGCAGTTCGTCGCCCTTGGCTAGCTTGCCCACCTTCTCGTTCGTAATCTTGCGCAGCACTTCGATCTGCCGCGACGTCATCTCTTCGATTTCGTCGATCTGCTCGTTGACGCGAGGATCCTTGTCGGCGTAGCGGATGCGCTTCAGATTCTTCGTCGAGATGCGCTCAATCGTGTCGCGGTCCAGAATCGTGCCCTTGGTCAGCAGGCGCTTGTTTGTCCGCTCGTCGTGCAGGTCCGCCAGCACTTCCTTGGTGCCCAGAATGCCGTCCAGCCGCTTCAGGCGCTCATCGGTCAGAATGCGGATTTCGTCGCCCAGGTTCTTTTCGAGCTTGGCGACATATTCAGACTCGATCTGCTTGGCCCGCTCGTCCTTCTCCTGGCCCTTGCGGCTGAAGATGCGCACATCCACAACCGTGCCCTCGATCCCCGGAGGGCAGGTCAGCGATGCATCGCGCACGTCGCCGGCCTTCTCGCCAAAGATGGCCCGCAACAGCTTCTCTTCCGGAGTCAGTTGCGTTTCGCCCTTGGGCGTAACCTTGCCTACCATAATGTCGCCATGCCCGATCTGGGCGCCGATGCGGATCACGCCGCTCTCGTCCAGGTCGCGCAGAGCATGTTCGCTCACATTGGGAATGTCGCGCGTAATCTCCTCGGGCCCCAGCTTCGTGTCCCGGGCCTCGATCTCGTACTCCTCAATGTGCACCGAGGTGTAGTAGTCCTCGCGCACCAGCTTCTCGCTGATAAGGATGGCGTCCTCGTAGTTGTAGCCGCGCCAGGGCATGAAGCCCACCAGCACGTTCCGTCCCAGCGCCAGTTCGCCGCTCTCCGTGCACGGTCCGTCGGCGATCACCTGCCCCTTCACCACGTGCTCGCCTTCGCGGACAACGGGCTTCTGGTTGATGCAGGTGTTCTGGTTCGACCGCTTGAACTTGGTCAGCGTGTAAATGTCCGAACCCACCTCGCGCGAAAGCTGTGTCGGGTTGTGCTCGCCCTCCACGCGCACGATGATGCGCTGCGAATCCACCGAATCCACAATGCCGTTGCGCTTGGCCAGAATCACGGCGCCCGAGTCGCGCGCCGTCACGCCTTCCATGCCCGTGCCCACCAGCGGAGCCTCGGCCACCAGCAGCGGCACTGACTGCCGTTGCATGTTCGCGCCCATCAGCGCGCGGTTGGCGTCGTCATGCTCCAGGAACGGCACCAGCGATGCGGCCACTGAAACCAGTTGCTTCGGGCTGACGTCGATGTAGTCCACTTCCTGGTTGTTCACCAGCACAAAGTTCCCCGCGCGGCGCGCGTTCACCAGTTCCTCGGTGATCTCGCCCTTGTCGTTGAACTCGATGTTGGCCTGGGCGACGGTGTGCTTGTCCTCTTCCCATGCCGACAGGTAGAAGCTGAACGGAATATGCTCAATCTGCCGCTTGCCAGCCTTCTTCAGCCCTGCACTCAGCCGCGCCGCCTCATCCTTCTCGATGTGGTCGCCCACGCGCAGGCCACTCTCGCCGGCGTTGGTAATCTCCACGTAGTCCAGAATCCTCGAGTCTTTCACCTTGCGGTACGGGGACTCGATGAAGCCAAACTCGTTGATGCGCGCAAAGCAGCTCAGCGAGCTGATCAGTCCGATGTTCGGACCTTCCGGCGTCTCAATCGGGCAGATGCGGCCGTAGTGCGAGGGGTGCACGTCGCGCACCTCAAAGCCCGCGCGTTCCCGCGACAGACCTCCCGGTCCAAGTGCGGAAAGACGCCGCTTGTGCGTGATCTCCGACAGCGGATTCGTCTGATCCATGAACTGCGAAAGCTGCGATGAACCGAAGAACTCGCGGATGGCCGCCATCACCGGCTTGGCGTTGATCAGGTCGTGCGGCATGGCCGTCGTCAGCTCCTGATATACGCTCATCTTTTCCTTGATCGCGCGCTCCATGCGCACTAGGCCAATGCGGAACTGATTCTCCATCAGCTCGCCCACCGCGCGCACGCGCCGGTTGCCCAGGTGATCGATGTCATCCACCGCGCCGATGTTCTTGCGCAGCTTCAGCAGGTAGCGGATCGTCGCGTAGAAATCATCGGGCGTCAGTGTCCGGTGATTCAACGGCGTGGCGTCCTGGTTTTCATACAGCTTGATGTTGAACTTCAGCCGCCCCACACGCGAAAAATCGTACTTGCGCGGGTCGAAGAACATGCCTTCGAACAGCGCCGTCGCCGTGTCCAGCGTCGGCGGATCGCCCGGCCGCAGCTTGCGGTAGATTTCGATCAGCGCCTCTTCCGGCTTGCGGATTGAGTCGCGCTTCAGCGTGTTGGTGATGATGTTGCCAACGTCGTCGCGCTCCGGGAAGAACACTTCGAAGCTCGTCGCGCCGCTTGCCACGATCTTGTGCAGCCGGTCGGCGGTCAACTCCACGTTGGCCTCTACAACCACTTCGCCGGTATTCAGATCCACCACGTCGGCCGCTGTCATTGCGCCGTCCATCTCGGCCGGCTCCACTTCGATTCTGTTGATCGCCGCCGCCCGGATCGCTTTCATCGAGTGCGGTGTGATCTTGCGCCCCGAGGATGCAATCTCCGTGCCGTTGGCCAGAACCGCGTGCGCCGGCTTGGCGCCTACCAGGTGCGTCGTGGCGGCCACATTCTCGGGAACCTCCCACTGCAGCTTGCCGTCGGCGATATGCATCCGGTCCACGGTGTAGAAGGTCTTCAGAATCTCTTCGTCCGAACGCAGCCCCAGCGCGCGAAGGAAGATCGTTCCCAGGAATTTGCGCTTGCGGTCGATGCGCACATAGAGCGTGTTCTTCTGGTCGTACTCGAACTCCACCCACGAGCCGCGATAGGGAATGATCTTGCCCAGGAAATAGGTGTGGTTGTTCGCCGTCTCGTAAAAGACGCCCGGCGAGCGGTGCAACTGCGACACGATCACGCGCTCGGTCCCGTTCACGATGAAGGTGCCGTTCGGCGTCATCAGCGGAATGTCGCCGAAAAACACCTCCTGCTCCTTGATGTCGCGAATCGACTTGTTCCCGGTCTCGGCGTCCTTGTCATAAATGGTCAGCCGCACCGTAACCCTCAGCGGTGCGGAGAAGGTCATGCCCCGCTCCTCGCACTCCTGCTGGTCGTACTTCAACTGCAGGCTCACCGGGTCGCCGCACTTGTTGCAGAAGTCGGGCGTGTTCTTGTTATACGTGCCGCACTTCTGGCAAAGCACATCGCCAACACGGAACGGATCCGTCGTCACCATCGCCCCGCAATGCACGCAGGCGGTGCGCAGGTGATGCAGCCCCTTCAGGTGGCCGCATTTGCACTCCCAGTTCCCAATGGAAAAATCCACAAAGTCCAGTTGCGAAATCCCGCGGAAATCCGTGATCGGAAATACCGATACAAACACCGACTGCAAGCCGTTGTCGTCGCGCTCGTTGGGCAGCTTGTCCATCTGCAGAAAACGCTCATACGAGCGCCGCTGCACTTCAATCAGGTTGGGAATCTGCGTTGCGGTGGGAATCTTGGAAAAATCGAGCCGGCTGCGAATCGCGCGCTTCTCGTTGGGCATGCTTCACTCCTGAGCCTCGTCGATCCGGCGCCTTATGCGGGCCGGGCCAGCGCCTGAGTCTCTTCGGCGCCAGCTGATTACGGTAAGTAAGTCAAAAAATGCCGGACTGGCGCATTGCAATCTCCAGCCCCAAACCCTCAAGCCCGGCAAGCCCCCGCTAAACCTGGGAACAAGCCGCAAACACACCCTGAAAATCCCCAGGGCCATGAACATCCCGTTAGAGTTCGGTCAAAAACGTGTCTTGGACCTTGCCGCACATCCGGCATGTGCGCTAGACTGCGCACAATCATGAGAGCAAACGCAACGATTGAACTGTTTACAATTCTGGTGCGTTCTGGGCAGATTTCCTTTTCTATCTCATCTGCCACAGCCGGGAGACGCAAAAAGGCTCGCGAGGACAGATTGCCTCACGAGCGCGGCCTATTGCCTGTGCCCCCATCCGAATTCTGTTGCAATGCTCTCGCCGATCCCAAAGCTCGCTTCTGCCGCTCGCTCGCCAGCCACTTGCCAACCGTCAATGGGAAAACCGTCCTGTCCCTTTGACCCTAAGGCACTTAACAACAACGCAAGCCTTGCCAGCAGAGAGCTTGGCTCCGCCCCTGCCAGTGAACGCTTGCGTGCCCATCCACAAATCTCAAGACGCGCCGGCCAAACCCATCCCATTCCCTCAAAAAATGGAATGAGCCAAAAAAAGACGCGCACCCACTATCGTAGCGCGTCCGGTCCAGCCTTGCAAGTTGCCCAGCCTCGCGACCGGGCAACCTGTTCGTGCCTACTTGATTTCGATGGTTGCAATGCCTTCGAACTTCTTCTTGATTGTCTCGGCCTCTTCCTTGGTCGCGTTCTCCTTGATCGGCTTCGGAGCCCCGTCAACCAGATCCTTTGCTTCCTTCAAGCCCAGCGAGGTAACCTCACGAACGGCCTTGATGGTCTGAATCTTGTTGGAGCCCATGTCCTTCAGGATCACCTGGAACTCGGTCTGCTCCTCAGCCACCGGAGCCGCCGCGCCCGCCGCCGCCGCCGCTACCGGGGCTGCCGCTGCCGCTGAAACGCCAAGACGCTCTTCCAGCTTCTTCACCAGAGCCGCTGCTTCCAGCAGGCTAAGTGCTACAATTTGCTCTTCCAACTGCGCTAGATCCGCCATTTTCTTCTCCAATCAGATTCGTTTGAATTTTTCCCGCGACCGTAGACTCAAGCTGAAAGTTTCCGTTGCGCCAGACCCGCGCCCTTCCCGCCTGCCTCTACAGCCAAAACTCTTGAAACGAAGGGATCAGGGATCAGAGATCAGGGGTCAGAATGCCCCCTCCCTTCTGTCACCCAATCCTCCTCAAAATCTCGCCTGCTCTCCAAGCAGCATCTGGGAGCCATTTGAGTGCGGAACCGGCTGGTCCCTGACCCCTGACCCCTGATCTCTGCTTTTACGCGGCAAACTTTTCCTTCTCCACGCCCTGGCCCAGAACCACAGCCATGTCGCGGCCCGTGGCGTTGATCACAGTCGCCAGCCTCTGCGCCGGCGCATTGATCAGGAACAGGAGCTTGGCAAACAGCTCTTCCTTGCCCGGCATCGTCGCCAGCGCCTTGACCTCTTCGGTCGTCAGCAGCTTGCCGTCCACAATGCCCAGCTTGAACTGGAACTCCGCATTGTCGGCCGCCCACTTGGCAAAGGCCTTGGCCAGCGCCACCGGATCGCCCGCGGTAAACGCTACCGAGTTCACGCCCTTGAGCCCCTTCAGCGCGTCTTCCACCGCCGTGCCCTTACCCGATACGGCCGCCAGCTTGTTCTTCACCACGCGGTACTTGCCGCCCGCCTCGCGAATCGCCTTGCGCAGCGCATAATCCTTGGCCACAGTCAGCTTGGAAAAAGTGCCGATAATCGCCGTCGTCGAGCTTTCCAGCTCCTGGGCAAGCAACTGGACCTTCTCCGTCTTCTTCGCCTTTGAAATCGCCATTGTCCTGCTCCCTAGCAGAGATCAGAGTTCAGAGATCAGAGATCAGTACGAAAGCATCTGATCCTTGTCTGCTAATTCCGAATCTCTCTTCTCGCCCTCAACGGGCGCTCTATCGCAATTCCTACCGCCAATGTCTACAGGTCCGGCACAAACGCCGATCCGATCAAAGCATTAACTTATCTCTGACCCCTGATCTCTGATCTCTGCTTACCGCTTGGCTGCCGCCTCGGCCGTAGCCGGATCCAGCGGCACTCCAGGGCCCATCGTCGAGCTCAGCGTGATGCTCTTGATGTACTTGCCCTTGGCCACCGCGGGCTTGGCGCGCACAATCGCGATGATCACCGTCCGCGCGTTGTCGATCAGCTTTTGCTCTTCAAAGCTCAACTTGCCCACTGGCACATGCACCAGGCTGGTCTTGTCGGCGCGATACTCCACCTTGCCGGCCTTGATCTCTTTCACCGCCGCGGCCACATCCATGGTCACGGTGCCGGTCTTGGGGTTCGGCATCAGGCCCTTGGGGCCCAAAATCTTGCCCAGCCGGCCCACAACCTTCATCATGTCCGGCGTCGCGATCAATGCGTCGAAGTCGGTCCAGTTTTCTTTCTGGATCTTCTCCACCATCTCCTCGCCACCCACAAAGTCCGCACCGGCCTCGGTAGCTTCCTTCTGGCGGTCGCCAGAGGCAACCACGGCCACGGTCTTGGTTTTGCCCAGTCCGTGCGGCAGAACAACGGTCCCGCGCACCATCTGGTCGGCATGGCGCGTGTCCACGCCCAGGCGCATCGTCAAATCGACAGTCTCGTCGAATTTGGCGTACTTCACCTGCTTGAGCAAGCTCACCGCCTCGCTCAGTGGATACGTCGGCTTGGTCACAGCCGCGCGCGCCTTCGTCATGTTTTTGCTGCTTTTAGCCATTCTTCCCTCGTCTCCCACCGTCTCTGCCAGCCCCGCTTTGCGGGGAGCCCGGAAGTGCTTGCCGCACGGGCAATCTTATTGATCGCCATGCCGGCAGCCCACTCGAACGGGTCCAGAAACCGTAGTGCTGATGACGGCCCAGGGATTCCCCTGGACACATTCTTGCATCATAGCGAAACGGCAGGGGAATTGCAATACGGGTCGATTGAATGGCCCATATTTCGCGCCCCGGCTCGCCAAAGATCCCTGCAGTGGCCGGTCTGCATCAACCTCCAGCAGCCTCGCACGCGCCTTCCCCATCGTTCCCGGCCTGACCGCTGCGCGCGTAGACCCACAGATAAAAAACGCTCATGGCCAGCAAAGTCAGCGGAGCTGAAAAGATTAAAGTATCCATCAGGGCCTTCCCTAACACTCCCGCCGTGAGCAGGTGGAGACTCTTATTGAGAATTAGGAAAATCACCCACGGCAGATCGCCGGTCACAACCAGCCCCGCGGCACTCACCAGCAGCGCAAGCCGCCCGATGCAGTCTCTTTTGGCCCAGAGCATGGCGCAGGCTGGAACCGTGAGCAGTAGCAGCTTGGCATCATACTGCCGATGATAGACAGGCAGCATAGAAAAAGCCGAAATTGCCGCCAGCGCCAGCCAGGCCCGCGCCGGCGAAAAACGGAATCGCATTGTCACAAGCACCCAGACAAGCAGGAACGCGGCGCACAGCAGCCAACTGACCGGATTGTAGATGCGTGGGTCAGCCCAGAAGACGCTTATGGCCGATTGCAGGTCGATAACGCCTTCGGGACCCATGGAAGCACTTCTAGGATCGTTGATGCCTCCAGGCGCCGAGTACGCCAGAAAATTGGCGTGTATCTCCGCCATCCAATGTGGCGCTGTCAGCCACACCCACAGAACTCCCGGCAGGCTGATCGCAATCGTCACAAAGAGGGTCTGCAGTGCGCGTCTTCGGTAAACTCCACCCGCCAACAAAAAATAGAGCCAGACCAAACCCGCGTCATGCGGCTTGATTGCTAGGCTGATCGCAAGACACGGCACGCCCGCCAGGACAAACCGCTCCCGCAGAAAACACCAGACGGCCACGACGCAGAGACTGATCGCAATTCCCGTCGCATTGCCTGTCATGATGACCACTTCGCTGTTGGCAAGGAGAAAGCCAATCAGCGCTCCGGAGAGGATTGGCGCATAATCCGCCCCCAAGTTCCAAATCAGGTACGAGGCAAAGATAAGACTTCCAGCGGTCAGCATGATCCAGAGCAAATGTGCCGGCCCCCACGGCAGCATAGCGAATGGAGCCAAGACAAAAAGAGTGGTTGGCGGATAAACATTTCGCGTTGCAACCTGGCGCATATCAACAGTATCCGATGGGCTGTCTCCTTGCTCTGCCCGATAGATGCGCAGCACTTCGCCTTCCATATACGGGTCATGATGCTGAATCAGACATCGAGCGGGATAGTAAAGCCCTCTGAAATCTGTCAACGGGGCACGAGCTGCGGGCAACAGGGCAATGCCCAGCAAAAGAAACACCAAGCTCCCCAGCAGCAGAAAATACAGGCCATCCAGCCGCGCTCTTGTCATTCTGCTTCTCTCTTTCTTCCTTCGAGTAGCCGTTTGATGGTTCAGCCGCCGAACCGCATCCATGATCGCACACAAAGCCCAGGGCATACACCGCGGAATTGCCGGCGGAAATAGAATCTCCTTTTGCCGGATTCCCATCATCTGAAACTGCTAGGATATCTTCAATGAAATCCAACGACCAGATAACCCCCTGCCTCACGGCAGTCATGCCGGTCTACATCAACCTCCAGCAGCCTCGCACGCGCCTTCCCCATCGTTCCCGGCCTGACCGCTGCGCGCGTAGACCCACAGATAAAAAACGCTCATGGCCAGCAATGTCACCGGCACTGGAAGAATCTTCTCGAACCGCCCCGATACTCCAAACATGTGCAGGTGCAGGCTGTGAATGACACCAAAAGCAGTTATCCACGGCAAGTCTCCGGTCACCACGAACCCTGCGGCAGTCACCAGGGCTGCGAACTTCCCGATACGGCCCCCTTCGGCCCAGAGCATGGCGCAGGCAGGAACCGTCAGCAGGAGAAGCTTGGCGTCAATTTGCCGATGATAGAAAGGCAACAAAGTAAGAGGAGCAATGGCCGCAAGCGCCAGCCAGGATCGCTTTGCAGAAGGACGACAGCGAAGAGTAACGAACACCCCTGCGAGCAGGAGCGGAACACATATTAGATAGCTGGCCACGTTATAGATGCGCGGATCGTCCCGGAGCAGGCTTAGCACAGATTGCAAATCGATGATGCCTTCGGGACCCATTGCGGCAAGTCGAGGGTCATTACTGAACATCGCATAATATAGTGACAACATGAGCCATATAGCAGTAAGCTGTAAGGCATGACACGATCCATTGCGCCGCGTCGTGACTTCGCTGCCATGCAAGAACGCCGCCGCCGTGCCGCGC
>Ga0224535_1000018_pt1 | contig 77098 bp, 63 predicted proteins | sample 714E13034metaG_FD_179898 | JGI IMG/M metagenome (GOLD analysis project Ga0224535, IMG submission 179898) | Peat soil microbial communities from Stordalen Mire, Sweden - 717 E1 30-34 | ecosystem: Environmental > Terrestrial > Soil > Wetlands > Peat | place: Sweden: Norrbotten County, Stordalen... | reverse complement strand
GCGGATGAAAATCACAGCCTATAATCATCATGCTCGGCTCCTTTCCTCCCGAGCTTCGTGGTCGTTTAGCCGCAACCAGTTTACTCAGGTCGAGGGAGCCGACGCTGTCATGCAATCATTCATCGCGCTTTTTGCGATGAGCGGGCGTGGTATGTGCTCTCCCACTCATCCACGATAATACTGTGGATGAATGGGGCACGATCCTTGTTATTTCATGACCCGGCCACTTGCCAACAGAAGCAAGGTGAAACCGCAGGTCCTTCGACTCCGTTTGCCGCAAAGAACGCGCCAAACTTTGCTCAGGATGACAGCGCTTTTGTTTTGCGAATGAATGCCTCAATTGCTCTACCGGCCGGACATTCGCTTCTCCCAGCGTTCCTCGTGCCGGTCGTCGCGGAAGACGGCGGAAGTGACGCGGCCCTCGGCGTTGCGTTCGAAGGTGAGCCGGGTCAGGCTCGATCCGTTGGGATAGAAGAAGACGATGGGCGACTCGGCGGCCAGTTCGGAGATGTCGCCCTGCGGGTTCTTTTCGTAGAACTTGTCGCCCTGGCGGAAGAGAATCGCCACATCGTGGCCGTGGGCGTCGCGATACTCGCCGGCCAGCGCGTCCAGCGCGGCCGCGCTCAGCTTGATCGCGGGCGGGTGCAGCGGAATCGTCAGCCGCTCGGCAAAGACGGTCCACTCGGCCCGCCCTTTGGCGTCGTTGCGGTGCGCCAGCAGCCAGCGCGGCAGCTCCGGTTCGTTGTAGGCGCGGGTCCAGCAATCGTGATGAAGCCCCTGGTAGACCCAGAGCCGTATATGCCCTCCGTCGGCCTTGAATGCCTCGAACATCAGCTCGCTCTGCCGCGGAACCACCATGTTGTCGTTGCTGCCGTGGAAGAGCCAGATCGGCGTGCGCCCCAGCGCGCGGGCGTACTCGGCGGGCAGCCTGGAGGCCTGCTGCCAGCGCTCCGGCTCATAACTCCAGAAAACGCCGCTGGCCGCAATCGCTATTGCCGCCCACTGCCGCGGATGGAGCCGCGCCAGCTCCCATGCGCCGTAGCCGCCCATCGAGAGGCCCGTCAGGTAGGTCCGTTCCTGGTCGAGGTGGAACTCGGCGGTCTCGCGGTCCAGTGTGTCCATGGCCATCGTGAGCATCTCCGGGTCGGTCCAGTAGCGGGAGAGCGGACACTGCGGCATCACGATGACAAACGGCCAGCGCTCCGGGTGGTCGCGCACTGCTTCGGGCAGCCCAACCTGCGTCTGCCACATCCCCTCCGAGCCGCGCTCGCCGCGCCCATGCAGAAACAGAATCACCGGCCACTTGTGGCCGTCGCGGCGATAAGACTCGGGCAGATAAACCTGGAAGTGGTAGGTTGCGCCGTGCAGCTCAAGCGTGCGATTGAGAAAACCCGTCTCCTGCGAGGGCGTCTGGCGGTGGCGGAAGGAGCCATTGAAAGCCTGCGCTTGCGTGGGCGCAATCGTCCAGGCGAACAGCAGGCCGGCAGCCAGAAATCGCAAAGTTCGGTGCATATGGGAGTCCACTCCCACTATAGCTCTGTGCAGGTTGCGCCTGCCGAACCGGATTTGTCCGTTGGAGAGGTCGCAGTTTTCGGGAAGGGACGAGCGAATCTAATTCAAGGCGGTATTCTCTTCAGCGGATTTGTGCGCAGGTAGAGAGCGCAGAACGGTAAGCTAGGTTGAGATTCGAGGTTTCCCAGGACTCAAAGGTGAAACCTGGAGCACCCGGCGAAGCCATGTGAGGACCATGCCCGATAACCCACAGATGCCTGAAGAACTTGAGCGGCTGGCGAACCAGCCCCGCGTCCAGATCCGCCGCCAGGGCGCGCCGCGGAAGGGCGGGCGATGCGTCGTCTATTGGATGCAGCGGGCGATGCGCATCGCGGACAATGCGGCGCTGGATGTAGCCATCGAGGCGGGGAATCTGCTTGGCTTGCCGGTGGTGGTCTTCTTCTCCGTGATTCCCAACTATCCGAATGCCAATCTGCGCCACTATCACTTCATGGCCCAGGGATTGAGGGATGTGGCCGAGGACGCGGCAGAGCGCGGCGTGGGCTTTGTGGTGCGCAGGCCGCAGGAGAACTCGCTTGCCGCATTCCTTGAAGAAGTTGAAGCCGCGCTCGTGGTTGGCGACGAAAACCCATGCCGCGAGCCGGAGCGCTGGCGCAAGGTGCTGGCAAGAAAGTTGCGGCTGCCTTACTGGACGGTCGATGCCGACGTGGTTGTGCCCTCGGCAGTCTTCAACCGCAGCTTTGTGCTGCTGCACCACTTCAGGCCGCACTTGAAGGAGCAGTTGCCCAGGTACCTGCTTGCTCCCCCAAAAACTGCCCCGCTAACCCTGTGGAAGCCCTGGAAGGCGTTGCCGGGCTTTTCACTCGAGCAGGACATAACGGCGGGATTCAGCAAGCTGGACCGCAGAGTGGGGCCGGTGGACAGCTTTACCGGCGGCACGCACGCCGCGCTCAAGCGGCTTGGAGAGTTCATCAGGCTCGATTTGAAAGCCTACGAGGAGACGCGCAACCACCCCGAGCTGCGGGGGACCAGCCGCTTGTCGCCCTACCTGCATTTCGGCAACATCGGTCCGCTCACCATCGCGATGGCGGTCGAGAAGGCTGTGAAACAGGGCAAGGCATCGGCCAGCGCGCGCGATAGGTTCCTGGAGCAGTTGATTGGCTGGAGGGAGCTGGCGGTGCTGTTTGTGCGCCACACGCCGGATTACGACACCTGGGAGTGCGCCGCGCCGTGGGCCAGGAAGACGCTGATCGAGCACGCCGGCGACCCGCGCCCGCACCGCTACAGCCTGGAAGAACTGGAACGCGCGGAAACCGCCGACGATCTGTGGAACGCGGCCCAGCGGGAGATGGCGGCGACGGGCTGGATGCACGGCTATATGCGGATGTATTGGGCGAAGAAGATTCTGGAATGGGCGCCGGACCCGGCCAGGGCCTTCGAGTGGGCGGTCGAGATGAACGATCGCTACGAGCTGGACGGGCGCGACCCGAACGGCTATGCGGGCATTGCATGGGCCATCGTGGGCAGGCACGACCGGCCATGGTTCAACCGGCCGGTCTTCGGACTGGTGCGGTCCATGACAGGAGCCTCGACGGCGAAGAAGTTCGATGCGGAACGGTATATTCAGCAGAACGGCAGCAAAATAAGTTGAGTTGGCAGCCTCTTTGCATTTCGTCAAGCCAGCCCTTCCGTTTCTGGGCTATAATCCGAACCAATTCCAATCCCGGAAGCTGCGTGTTTCACACATCTGATTCCAGTGGAATCTGACCAATACCTCCTCGGATGATGACGATGACAGAGAGAGGCAATGCCGGAATCCAATCCCGGAATCGCAGTCAGGATGCGTGTGCTCATGCGGTTTTTTCAGCGGCTTCACGGTGAATCTGCCTCTGGCGGCAGGGCAGGGAAGAGTGCCTCCGCTCGCCGCATGAGCGGACGCGGCATTCTGTGGGCGGGCAACTGGCTGGTCCTGCTGGCCCTGGCTTGGATGACTGCGCCTCTTCCCGATGCACAACAGATCAACGCAGCGGAAGTGGCCCGAGCGGCTGCGCGGCACTCCAATCTGCCACCGCGCGCGCTCCAGGCCCAGCGGTTTCTGGCTCAGCGGGGATGGACGCCGGGCCGGCCCATTGCCAGTCGTCTTCGCGTGCGCGCTGCTGCGGCCTTGCCGGAGACCGAAGACGTAAGCGGAACGGCAACCTGGCAGCCGCTGGGGCCCGCGGCCGTCACCTCGCAAAACTACGGTCTTGTGACCGGCCGCATCTCCGCGCTGGCGCTGGACCCGTCGGACACAACCGGCGACACTCTTTATGTGGGAACCACGGGCGGCGGGGTCTGGATGTCGCAGAATGCGAACACATCCAATTCCGCCAGCGTGGCATTTACACCACTGACAGACAATGTTTTTGGAGGGGATGCGGCGCCGCTTTGCAAAGCGACCGGCACGGTATCCGGCGCGGCTCTTGACGCTTCCATCAGCATTGGCGCGCTGGCCGTGCAGCCGGGCGGAACGGGCGTGATCCTGGCCGGCACCGGCGACCCGAACGACGCTCTGGATTCCTACTACGGAGCCGGAATTCTGCGCTCCAATGACAGCGGAACCACATGGTGCCTGATCTCCACCACCTCGGACCTGCTTTACAGCTTTACCGGCGAGGGTTTTGCCGGTTTTGCCTGGAGCACGGCCAACACGGACCTGGTGGTGGCCGCGGTCTCGCAGGCCTATGAAGGCACGCTCGTGAATGCGATTGAATCGGGCGCCAGTTATCAGGGGCTTTATTACTCCTCGGACGGCGGAGCAAGCTGGTCGCTGGCCACCATCACAGACGGCGCAGGGAAGGAGGTGCAGGGACCAAACTTCGTTCTGGCGCTGCCCGACGGGAATGCAGCCACCTCGGTGGTCTGGAATCCGGTGCGGAAGCTGTTTATAGCGGCGGTGCGCTACCACGGCTATTACCAGTCCACGGACGGCAAGACCTTCACGCGCATCACCGATCAGCCAGGGACGTACGCTTCGCCGGGTCCGATCCTGACGACTGCGATGTGCCCGGCCAATACTGGCTTGATCGGTTCGCCCGGCTGTCCCATCTTCCGCGGAGTGCTGGCGGTAAATCCCCAGACCGGCGACACTTTTGCGTGGACGGTGGACGAGTACAACCAGGACCAGGGACTCTGGCAGGACGAATGCGGGGCTCTTAGCGGCGCCTGCGCCAGTGCGACGCTTTGGACATCGGCGCAGGCCCTGCAATGGAACACCGCGGCGCTGGAGACCGACACCTTGCAGGGCGCGGCCACCATCCAGAATGGCGACTACAACCTGGCGTTGGCCGCGGTTCCCTCCGGGCAGGAAACCATGCTGCTGGCCGGGGCCAACGACCTGTGGCAGACCAATTGCCCTTATTCGCAGGGCTGCCGGTGGCGCAACACCACCAACTCGACCACCTGCATGAGCGCGCAAGTGGGAGAGTACCAGCACGCCCTGGAATGGAATGCGAGCAATCCGCTGGAAATTCTTGTGGGCAACGACAGCGGTCTCTGGCGCTCCGTGGATGGAATCAGCGAGAGCACGCTGGCCAGTCCGGAGCCGGTGTGCTCCTCGACCGACGCCTCTCACTTCCAGAATTTGAACGGCAGCCTGGGTTCGCTGGCGGAGGTGGTGAGCATCCCGCAGGTGGGCGCGACGCCCTACACGATGATGGCCGGCCTGGGGGTCAATGGAACGGCAGGCGTCAAGAGCGCCACCGGGACGACGGCGGAGTGGCCGGAAATCCTGGGCGGCGAGGGCGGACCGGTGGCGATTGATCCCAACAACAGCGAAAACTGGTATGTGAACAACGCCGCTGGAGTTTCCATCCATCTCTGCTCGCAATCGGCTGCCTGCACACCGGCGGCCTTTGGCTCGAACGCCGCTGTCACCGACGCGGATGCCGGCGGCGATGGGCTGACCATGGCCTCTCCGGCGCCCTTTCTGGTGGATCCGCTGGACACTTCAAAGTTGCTGATCGGAACCTGCCGTGTGTGGCGCGGTCCGGCCAGCGGCGTGGGCTGGGGCTCCGCGAATGCCGTCAGTCCTATTCTCGACGGCATCGGCAATTCATACTGCAGTGGCGACGCCCTCATCCGTTCGATGGCGGCGATGGCGCTGCCTGCTTCGACGGCGCTCGCCTCGGGCGGAGAAGTGATCTATGTGGGCATGTATGGCTCATTGAATGGCGGCGCGACGCTTCCCGGCCATGTGCTGAGCGCAACCTACAACTCCGCCACAAGCGCATGGTCCACGTGGGCGGACCTGACTCCGGCGACCGAAGACATCAGCGCGCTGAACTACTCCGGGCTGGACATTTCCAGCATCTTCATCGACACCCACGACACCACCGGGAAGACGGTTTATGCCACTGTCGCGGGCATTCGGGAGTCGAATGCGGCGGTGCAAAAGGTTTATCGCTCGACCGACGGCGGACAGAGCTGGACGAACCTGACCTCCAACCTGCCCGTGTCTCCGGTGAACAGCCTGGTGGTGGACCCGCAGGACGACAACACGGTTTATGTTGGCACGGATGAAGGAGTCTATTCGACGCGGCAGATTGCGAACTGCGCCAGCCAGTCTTCGGAATGCTGGTCACCCTTTGGCAGCGGGCTGCCGTCGGCGCCAGTGGTCGAAGTTAGCGCCGCCCCTGTATCCGCCACCATGCATGATCTTGTCGCCGCCACCTACGGCCGCGGCATCTGGATGGCTCCGCTGTGGACCTCGGGTGAAATCCTCACGACAGCCGCGGCTGCGCCTGCGTCGCTGACCTTTGCCAGCCAGGCCTATGGCAGCGCCAGCAGCGCGCAGACGGTGACCCTGACGAACAATGGGAGCGTCTCGCTGGCGGTTAGTTCCATCGTAGCGAGCGGGGATTTCAGCGAGACCGATCGTTGCCAGAATGCAGTCATGAATCCGGGCGGCGCCTGCGCCATTTCGGTGACCTTTACACCCACCGCGACCGGCAGCCGGACGGGCACGCTGACCATTTACGCCAATGTGACCGGCGGTCAGATGCAGATTTCGCTCAGCGGAACCGGCACTTCCTCGGGCACGATCAGCCTGACTCCGTCCACCGTCAGCTTTGGCGGCTGGGAGGTGGGAACGCCCTCGACAGCCCTGCAGGTCACGGCCACGAACAGCGGCTCGCCGGCAATCGCTTTTACCAGCGCCATCACAGGAGCTTTTTCGATCGTCACGAACGCGTGCGGCACTTCGGTGCCGGCAGAAACCTCCTGCAATCTGACCGTGATCTTCACGCCGGTTCAGGCGGGAGCGGCCACAGGCACGCTGACCTTTACCGATGCGGAGGGAACGCAGGCGGTGGCGCTGAGCGGGACCGGACTGGCCCCGCCCACCGATACTCTTTCGGCCACCTCGCTGACCTACGCCGGCACGATTGTCGGGCAGCTTTCTGCGGCGCAAACCGTGACGCTGACCAATAGCGGCGGCGTGCCGCTGAATTCCATCGCCGTTTCAGTGAGCGGAGCCTTTCAACAGACGAACGCATGCACCGCCAATCTGGCAGCGAACTCAAGCTGCGCGATCAGCGTGGTCTATGCCCCCACCCAGACGGGCAGCCAGACGGGCACGCTCACCGTTTCCGATGCGCTGCACACGCAGACGGTGGCCCTCGCCGGCACGGGGATCGCTCCGCCGGCGCTGGCCGCGAGCCCGTCGAGTTTGATCTTTACAGAGCAGCAAGTGGGAGTGGTCAGTTCGCCGCAGACGCTGACCATAAGCGACACAGGCGGGGCTTCGCTGGCCAATGTCGGCTTCCAGATTACGGGCGCCTCCGCGGCGAGCTTTTCGACCGGAACGACCACGTGCGGCGCTACCTTGGCCAGTGCGGGCAGTTGCACGGTGCAGGTGATCTTCACCCCGGCCACAGCGGGCGGAAGTACGGCCTCGCTGGGCGTTTCCTCTTCGACCCCCGGAGTGAAGGCGGTCAGTGTGCCGCTCACCGGCACGGGGCAAACCCAGGCAGGACTCAATGTCAGCCCCTCTCAGCTTGTCTTTCCCATCGTCGCGCCAGGGCAGTCCAGCGCTTCGCAGACGGTAACCATCACGAACACCGGCCTCTCGGCGGCCACTTCGCTCACCCTTGCGGTCACACCTCCATTCAGCCTGGCGCAGAACACTTGCGGCACAACTCTGGCTGCCGGGGCAAGCTGCTCGACCGGCGTGGTCTTTTCGCCCTCCCTCAACGGCTCCTACACGGGGACGCTGACCATCGCCTCCGCCTCGCTGGCGGCTTCGGCCACGGTGGCGCTCAGCGGAACCGGTGGAACACCGGGTTCAGTGCAGGCGTCGCCCAGCCTGATCGACTTCTCTCAAACCGGGGTGGGCCTGCTCAGCAGCCCAGTCACGGTCACCCTCACAAACCCCAGCGCAACCTCCAGCCTGTCCAGCTTTGCGGTCGCAGTTACGGCGGGTTTCAAGGTGGTCAACAACGCCTGTCCCTCCACGCTGGCGGCTGGGGCCAGTTGCACGGTCGGCGTGGAGTTCGTGCCCGCCAGCGCGGGAACCACCAGCGGCAGCCTGACGGCGGGCAGCAGCGCGCTGGCGACGGGGGCCTCGGTGCCGCTCGCGGGCATGGGCTTCGACTTCTCCGTTACGCTCTCCGGCTCGTCCAGCCAGACCATCTCCAGCGGCCAGACCGCCGGCTACACACTGGTGATTACCCCGCTCAACGGTTCTTCCGGCTCGTTCACGCTTGCTTGCGCTTCGCTGCCTTCCGATTCGACCTGCACCTTCAACCCCGCCAGCGAAAGCATTCCCGCCAACACAACCGGCAATGAACAAGTGGAGATTGCCACCGGGCAATCCACATCGTCCGCGCATCTCGTGCGCTCGTCCGCGTGGCCGGTTCTTTCGCTGGCCTGCGGGCTGCTGCTCGTGCCCGTCGCCTTCAGACGGCGGCGCAGGGCTCTGCTGCTGGTTGTGCTGCTGGCCCTGCTGGCGGGCGGTGTTTCCAGTTGCACCTCTTCGGGCATCATCTCGGGCAGTTCAGGGGGGGCGGGCGGACACACCACCACCGGCACCACCGCGGCAGGAACTTACTCGATCCCCATCACCGTAACCTCGAACGGCGTCCAGCACCAGGTCACCCTGACGCTCACCGTGGATTGACGGTCTGGCAGGCGTACCGGTTTGGCCGCAGTGAATGAAGGCGGCGGACTTCAGCGTCGAGCCAGGGCCCTTCAAGAATCCGGTCGCGCGCTTCTGAAAGTGAGCGGCGGGTCGAGCGGCCAAGAGGCAAAGCACAGGTGAAAACCAGCTATACTCTATCTTCGGACCTTCACAAGCAATCTGTGCCGCAAACCGCCCGGAAGGCCGCGATTGGGGACAAGCAGAGAATGACCGCCAAAGTAACCGTGGAAGATGTGGAACGGGTGGCCGAACTGGCCCATCTGGAGCTCAAGCCGGAAGAGACTCCGCGCATGCTCAGCGATTTGAACGCCATTCTGGATTACGTGGCCGAGTTGAATGAGTTGGACACGGCGGGCGTCGAGCCGCTGGCCCAGGTCAGCGAGCTGAAAAACGCCGCCGGCGTTGGCGTTCTGCGCGACGATGTGCTCGTGCCCTCGCTGGATCGGGCCACGGTGATGTCCCAGGCGCCGGTGACCGATCAGGTCTTCTTCAAGGTTCCCAAGGTGATCGAACACTAGGCCTCTGACCGGTTGAAGTTGTATCAATGATGGGTGCCCCAGCTCCCGATTTTGGGAACTGGAAAGCGCCAAGAGCGCATTGAAGTGAAAAGCAGGCGGCAAAGAGGTTGCCAGCAGGCCAGCAAGAGGCCAGGCAGCGTGGCCAAAAGAGAGGAAAGCTCCATTGTCCAGCGAAGTGAAACCAGCCGAGAATTTTGTGGAACATCCGAAGACTCTGGCCGCCTTGCGCGCGGAAATCGCCAGCGGCAGCACCAAGGCGACGGATCTCGCGGCCAGCTACTATGACCGCATCGCGCAGGTGAATCCGCGTCTGAATGTTTATCTGAGCCTGACCAAAGAGCGCGCGCTGGCGGCTGCCGCTCGCGTGGACGAGGCAGCCGCCAAGGGCGATCCGCTGCCTCCGCTGGCCGGCATTCCGGTGGGCATCAAGGATGTGCTGGTGATGCGCGGCGCTCCGGCCACGGCGGGATCGAAGATTCTGGAAGGCTACCGGCCTCCCTATGACGCCACGGCGGTTTCCAAGCTGGAAGCCGCGGGCGCCGTGCTGCTCGGCAAGATCAATTGCGACGAGTTCGCCATGGGCTCCTCGAACGAGAATTCCGCCTACGGGCCGGTGCGCAATCCGGTGGACACAGACCGGGTTCCGGGCGGCTCCAGCGGCGGCTCGGCGGCGGCTGTGGCGGCCAATATGGCCGTGACCACGCTGGGCTCCGACACGGGCGGCTCCATTCGCCAGCCGGCCAGCTTCTGCGGCGTTGTGGGCGTGCTGCCCACATACGGCCGCGTCTCGCGCTACGGGCTGATCGCCTTTGCCTCTTCGCTGGACCGCGTGGGGCCGTTTGCCGCCAATGTGCGCGATGCTGCCACCATGCTGGGCGTCATTGCCGGCCACGATCCCAAGGATGCCACCAGTTCCACAGCTCCGGTGCCCGACTTTGCAGCCGAGAGCGACAAACCAGCCGAAGGGCTGCGCATCGGCGTTCCGGCAGAGTACTTCGCCGAAGGGCTCGACCCGGAAGTGCGCTCGAATATCGAGGCGGGCATCAATGCGCTGAAGGCCGCGGGCTGCACCGTGAAGCCGGTTTCGCTGCCGCACACGAAATATGCCATTCCCGTCTACTACCTGATTGCCACGGCCGAGGCCAGCGCCAACCTGGCGCGCTTTGACGGCGTGCGCTACGGCCATCGCACCGATGCGCCGGAGAATCTGCAGGCGATGTACTGCCACTCCCGCGACGAGGGCTTCGGCGCCGAGGTCAAGCGCCGCATTTTTCTGGGAACCTATGCGCTTTCGGCGGGTTACTACGACGCCTATTACAAGAAAGCGCAGCAGGTGCGCCGCCTGCTGGCCGAGGAGTTCCTGCGCGCCTTCGCCGAGGTGGACGCGATTGTAACTCCCACCTCGCCCATCCCGGCTTTCAAGTTAGGCGAAAAGACCGGCGACCCACTGGCCATGTATCTGGCTGACATTTACACGGTGACGGCGAGTCTCGCGGGCATCTGCGGAGTTACCGTCCCCTGCGGCGCAACGAAGGCTGGTTTGCCGGTAGGGATGCAGGTTCTGGCAGCGCACATGAACGAAGGCACAGCCTTCCGCGTCGCGCGGGCCGTGGAAGAAGCAGGGACTAGGGATTGAGGGACTAGGGACTAGTTCGCCTGATGGGGTTCATGGTTTCCCACCCTTGCGACAAAAACAAAAAACGTCGCAAGGATGGGGCACCCGCGAAGGTTTAGTTGCTTGTTTGAAAAGAGGAGCGGGGATAGTTAACTCCGCCCTCTTGAGTTAGATTTCAGTTTTTTGATTTTCTTTCGTATGGTCAAAAGGCCGTACGCTTTTTCCTTACAGATTTGCGCCAACATCTCAGGAGCAAACGGCATGAGAGTCGGCGAACAAATTGCATTCATGGCGATGGCGGCGTTGCTGACCATCTCTCTGGCGGCTTCGGCTTCACCGCGCAAGGCGCACACGGTAGTGCTGGGCGCGGCTAAGCATGTGGCTTATTCAAAGGCCGGAGACCCGGCTGGCGCGGCTGCCGGCGAGGACTCCATCAAGATTCGCGCCCTGCTGGTGGATGGCCTTCTGAAGGAGTGGACCACCGGCGACAGCCATGACGTGACTGACCGCAGTTTCGTCGTGCGGCGCGTGATCCGCCTCAACGACGCTCTTCCCGGCGACAAGGCTCCCCAAAACCCCGCCCGTGCGGCCAGTACTTGGGTCTGGCAGCGCGGCCCCTGGCTGCTGGTGGACCGCGTGACCGGCCACGTTGTCGCTCTCAAGCTGCCTGACTACGCCCCCGGCGTGAGCCAGGTTGCCTGGTTCCGCGACTATGGCGCTTATTGCGGCGTCACGGCCAGCGGCAAGAGCCTCTATGCCGTGGTGGCCCAGGTGGCGGCGCGCAAGGCAGTTCTCGCCAAAAAACTCTCAGCTTTTGATTTGGAGAATCATCCGGAGCCGGTGTGCGCCCCCGCCGAGTGGCAGCGCGAACCACTGCGCGTCACCTTCCATCCCACCGGCAAAGATGCGGCGAACTTTGAGGTCGTTCCCGGTTCGGCGGTGCTGGTGGAGGAGGCCGGCGACGAGCCGGAAGCTCCCGCGGCTGCCCCGGAAGCCAAAAAATAGAGATCAGACAACAAGGGTCAGTTGTTCGTGCTCAAAGAAGCCGTGTGCCCTTGCCACATCGTTTTTGTCGCAAGCGCGGGAAGATACGAATCCCCCGTGGAGCTTTTGCATTCGCCCGGTCCCTGACCCCTGATCTCTGATCCCTTGGCACAGCTACCGTCTACTGCCAGCCTTGATGAAATTCCACAGAATCCAGAGCATGATGCCCACAGCGAATGTGCCCGGAATAAACACGGCCATGCCTCGATAAACGTCGTTCATTCAGCCCGTCCTTTCCGGCGTCCCAAGTGCGCCGCCGCCGGGTTTGCCTCAGGCGAAAGGCTCCTGAACTCCAGCAGAAACCAGGGGTGGTAAAGACGGAGCAATTAAGCTGTAAGGGGTTTATAAAAGGCGGGGAAAAGCCCACGGGGACCGCCGATGAATTTGTGCCGGCAAGGTCTGGGGACGGTCCGCCTTGACACGCCCCCGTCCGCGCGTATCTTATCTACCTAGGCACTTTTTTGGAATCGAGTGGAGAAGCGCGCGCGAATATCGGCGCGGCCTTCGTCTGCGGACTTCCAGATAAGGCTATGTCGAACAGGAAGCAGACGGTAGTTGGGTCGCAGCAGGGTGCGCAAACAGGGGGCGGAATTCAGTCCCAGGCGAGCGGCAACCGGACCTCCTCCCACTGTCTGGGCAGAAAGCAAGCAGAGGCCCAGGCAAGTCTGGATTGTTCCCGGAGACAAATATTTTTGCGGGCTTCCGGCAGATAGCCGGATATGCCTGTGCCCTGAACGGCAGCGCGGTAGCGCTCCCCAGGGGTGAGCAAAGGATGAGCGTGGCAACGAGTTTTGCTCTATTGGCTTTCCAGCAGATGACCGGAGGCGGAAACGGCCTGTTGGCGCTGCTGCCCATGGTGTTGATGGTCGGAGTTCTGTACCTGTTGATGATCCGCCCGCAGCAGAAGCGGCAGAAACAGTGGCAGTCGATGCTGGCCGGCATCAAGGCTGGCGACCGGGTGACCACCGCGGGCGGCATTCGCGGCATCATCCTCTCCATCAAAGACGATACGATTATCGTCCGCGTGGCGCCGGACAACCTCAAGCTGGAAGTGGCCAAGAGCGCGATTGCCTCGGTCATTCCTCAGGACTCCCCTTCGGGGTCTTGATTTTTCGCAATAGAAGAATCGGAACTAGAGAAACGGGACGATGAAGAAGAATCTCAACGGTAAAATTGCGCTGATTGTTGCGGTGGTGGCGGTTTTCGTCTTTGGCATCTTAGGGGGAGCCTGGATTCCCTGGCCGGGGCAAGCGCCCAAGCCATTTAAACAGGCTGTGACGGACCGTATACACCTTGGCCTGGATCTGCGCGGCGGCGCTCACCTGATTTTGCAGGTGGTTGTGTCGGAAGCGGTCAACGCCGAAACCGACAACACTGTGGGACGCATCGAGCAGGACCTGAAGGCGGCCAACCTGAGCTTTTCGCAGGCTTACAAGCCTGATCCGGTGAACAAGCCCGAGGTCATCCGGCTGGAAGGCACAACGCCCGAGAAGGCTAGCGACGTGCGTTCCGCGCTGGAGAACAAGTACTCGAATGAGTACGAGGTGAGCGGCGGCGGCGGCGACACGAGTTTCACGCTGACCATGAAGCCGCTGGTGCTGACCTCCCTCAAGAAGAAGACCGTCCAGCAGGCCATCGAGACCATCCGCGACCGCGTGGACACGCTGGGCGTCAGCGAACCCGTGATCCAGGAGTATGGCCTGGGAGACAACCAGATTCTGGTTGAACTGCCTGGCATCGACGATCTGGACCGGGTCAAGAGCCTCATCCAGGAAACGGCCCGGTTGGAGATTCATGCCGTCGCCGGCGGCCCCTACAAGGACGCGCAGGAGGCCATGGCCAGCAACGGTGGCGTGATCCCGGCCGACGAAGAACTGGCGCACGGCTCAGGCTCGGTCGGAGCCGACACAGGGTCCGACAGCATCTGGCTGCTGCGCCGCGCCTATGTGGTGGGCGGCAATGACTTCCGCTCTGCCGATCCGGGCACAGATCAGAACGGCCGCCGCAATGTTCAGTTCACGCTGACCAACGAGGCGGGCGACAAGTTTTACGACTACACCAGCAAGAATGTGGGCCAGAGCATGGCCGTGCTGATGGGCGACCGGGTCCGCGAGGTGGCCACCATTCAGAGCGCCATCCGCGATCGCGGCGAGATTACCGGCAGCTTCAGCCCGGATGAAGTCGAAATGCTCTCCAAGCTGTTGCGCACAGGCGCCTTGCCTGCCTCGCTGAACTATCTTGAGGACCGCACGGTCGGCGCGTCGCTGGGAGCCGATTCCATCAAGGCAGGCGTTACGGCAGCGGTTGTTGGCGTGCTGCTCGTCATGGTCTTCATGCTCATTTATTACAAGGGATCGGGCATCAACGCCGATTTGGCGTTGTTCCTAAACCTGGTGATTCTGTTGGGCTTCATGGGCGTTTCTGGCGCTACATTGACGCTGCCGGGCATCGCCGGAGTGATTCTGACCATCGGCATGGGCGTGGACTCGAACGTGCTGATCTTCGAGCGCATCCGCGAAGAGGTGCGAGCCGGCAAGGCGCCCTCAGCGGCCGTGGACCAGGGCTTTGCTCATGCCTGGGTCACCATCGTTGACACCCACGTGACCACCATCGTCTCGGCGGCCATTCTGTTCATGTTCGGCACCGGTCCGGTCAAGGGCTTCGCGGTCACGCTGACCTTTGGTCTGCTCGCCAACCTTTTCACGGCGGTGTATGTTTCGCGGGTCATCTTCGATGCCCATTTGAACAAGATGAAGCCAGGCGATCTGGTGTCCATCTAGATTTCGGTACGGGAACTGCCCGAACGGCAGAGAGACAAGACAAGAAAGCTGGAGCCCCCAGGGGCTTCAGCCTCCCAGGAAGCGGAGAGAACCAGTGGAATTGTTTCGCAATGTGAATGTGGACTGGCTCGGGAAGAAGTGGTATTTCCTCAGCTTTTCTTTGATCTTCAGTGTGGCCGGCATCATCTCGATGGGCATGCATTGGGCGCAAATCGGCAGCCCGGTGCCGCTCGGGGTGGACTTCAAGGGCGGCACGCAGGTGGAGTTGCAGTTTGTCCAGACGCCGGATACAAACCGGATTCGCCAGGCAATGGATGCGACCGGCATCAAAGACGCGCGCATCCAGGCCTACGACGCGGCCTCAAAAAACGAGGTGCTCATCAGCCTGCCCGAGCAGCAGAACGAGACCTCGCTTGACGCGGGCCAGAAGCAGATTGTGGATACCCTGCACACGAACTACGCTGGCAACGCCTTCAATGTGCGCAATGTGTCGGTGGTTGGCCCCACGGTTGGCAAGCAATTGGAAAAGCAGGCTTTGCTGGCCACGCTTTACTCCATGGCGGGCATGCTGATCTACCTCTGGTTCCGTTTCCAGTTGATTTACGGCGTGGCGGCTGTCGTGGCCTGTTTCCACGACACGCTGATTACCGTCGGCTTCTTCGCCCTGCTGGACAAGGAGATCAGCCTGACCGTTATTGCGGCCATCCTGACACTGGTCGGCTATTCGATGAATGACACCATCGTGGTTTTTGACCGAATTCGCGAAGATTTGCGCATGAGCCGGCGTGAAGCCCTCTCTGACGTGGTCAATCGCGCTATCAACCAGACTTTGAGCCGGACTGTGCTCACTTCCGGCTTAACTTTCCTCACCGTTCTGTCGTTGTATGTCTTTGGCGGGCAGGTGCTGCGGAATTTCTCATTCGCGCTTGTGGTGGGTATTCTCATCGGCACGTATTCGTCGATTGCGGTGGCCGCGCCTATGTTGGTGGCGTGGCAGGAGTGGCGCGCCCGTAAGGGCAACGCCGCGGTTCTACCAGCCGCAAAACGCGCCAGGGTTTAGTGCCTGGTGGCGTTTTCGCTGTTTTCTTTGTGCTTTTGACGGGGAAGCGCGGTTCTGCTCAAGTTGAAATGCGCTTCTGTGATAATGTTTTGATGCTGGGAACATTTTGATTGCCCCCGGTGTCTAATTAGAAGGAAGTAAGCAAAGACCCGATTCGAGGCTGGCTATGTTTGAAGATTCCACGTTTGAATCCGGAGGCAGGATTAAGAGCACGAGTGGACCTTGGATGATTCCGATGTTTATCGCCGAGGCCGCATTTCTTGTTCTTTTGATTCTGATTCCGCTGATCTATCCCGAGGCGTTGCCCAAGGCCGCCATGCAGATGGCGCTGGTAGCTCCGCCACCCCCGCCACCTCCGCCGCCACCGCCACCGCCGCCAGAAGCTGTGCATGTGGTCCGCGTACAGTCGGAGATGATGAATAATCAGCTCACGGCGCCTACCCGGATTCCGCATGACATCAAAATGGTTTCCGAGAAGGAAGCGCCTGCGGCTTCGTTCGGCGTGGCCGGTTCGGACTTTGGCGGCAGCTCGGGCGGCGTCATGGGCGCCATCTTCGGCGATGCGAGCAAGACCCAGGTGAAAGTCGCTCCCCCGAAGAAGATCACCATCTCGGGCGGCGTGATGCAGGGCAATTTGCTTCTGAAAACGGTTCCGCAATACCCGCCGATTGCCAAGGCGGCTCGTGTTCAGGGAGTGGTGGTCTTGCAGGCGACCATCTCCAAGACGGGGTCGATCGAAAACCTCAAGGTCGTTAGCGGTCCGGCGATGTTGCAGCAGGCCGCCCTGAATGCTGTTCAAACCTGGCGCTATAAGCCCTACCTGCTCAACAACGAGCCGGTGGAAGTAGAGACCACGGTCAACGTGATCTTCACTTTGGGTGGATGAGAAACGTCTCCGGCCTCTTTCCGCTATCCTAGGAGAAGGGCCAAGCTTTTGACCTGAATGCAAATCCGCAAGGGCGCGCATTCCCAGCAACCGCAAGGCAGTCACAGTCCAAAAGACAACTCCTTAGGAGGAACGATTCAGTGATTCTCGCTCATTTCGCAACTTACGCTTCGCACGCGGCCGCCAACCTGGCATTCTTTTTGGATGAAGAGCAGACGGTCAGCTTTACTCCCATGGGGCTGTGGCAGCACATGGGATGGCTGGCACGTTGTGTGGCCATTCTTCTTTTCGTCGAGTCCATCTGGTCTCTGGCCGTGATGATCGACCGCTACCTGTATTTCAACGCCGCCCGCAAGCAGTCGCGTGAATTCGCGCCGAAGGTTGCTGGCGCACTCAAGGACGCCAAGCTGGATGAGGCCATCAAGATCGCCGATCGCAGCAAGAAGTCCCATCTGGCCGAGGTTGTTACCGCCGGTCTGCAAGAGTTCCGTTCCTCCGGCGGCGTTGCCACCGAGGAGACCATTGAGAGCTCCAGCCGCGCGCTCGATCGCGCTGAAGCCATCGTACATGCCAAGCTGAAGAAGGGCCTTGCGGTTCTGGCCACCATCGGCGCCACTGCTCCTTTCGTCGGCCTGTTCGGCACGGTCTGCGGCATTTTGAATGCCTTCCAGGCGATTGCTACACAGAAGACCTCTGGCATCGGCGCGGTTGCAGGCGGCATTTCGGAAGCCCTGGTTACCACAGCCTTTGGCCTGTTGGTTGCCATCCCGGCCGTTATGGCTTTCAACTACTTCACCGGACGTGTCGAATCCTTTGACGTGGAGATGGACAACTCCTCCAGCGAACTGGTTGACTACTTCATCAAGCAAAGCCACAGGCGTTAAGCGAAGCGGCTTTAGGCGAGAGCGGGAAGCTGTGGTGGGCGGGAGAGTCAGCACTCTCTCCTGCCTGCCGGTTTCCATCGCGCGCCATCCAGGTGGTTTTCAGGCAATGCCAGAAGCCGCCCGGAAGAACAATTTTCAGGCAATGGAGCCCAAGCAATGGCACAGTCGGTTCGCAACGAAGGCAGTAAGGTCAACGCCAACATCAACGTGACCCCCATGGTCGATGTGATGCTGGTGTTGTTGATCATCTTCATGGTCATCACCCCCATGCTCCAGAACAAGGTGTCGGTCGATATGGTAAAGGTGGATAATCCTACCTCTATGCCGGACGCCGACAAGGAAGATGCTATTGTCGTGGCCATCACTCGCGACGGGCAGGTGTACCTGGGGCAGAATAAGGTAGCCGTCAATGAGCTTGGCGTCCAGGTTCGCGAGAAGCTGGCAGACAAGCCTGGCAAAACGATTTTCGTTCGCGCTGATGCCCGTGCGCAGTATCGTGCTGTGGAAGACGCGATCGACGCAGTGCGCACCGCTGGCGTGGAAGACGTGGGCTTGTTGACGCAGAAGCGCGAAGGCAATCTTGCGGGTGGCGAGTAGGTTTGTTCTTGTCGCTGTTTCTTTAATGTTTTCGAGCAAAAGAGGAGTTTTTTGCTATGTCTATGACAGTGGGTGGCGGGGGAAGTTACTCGTCCGACATCAACATGACGCCAATGATCGATATCCTTCTGGTGTTGCTGATTATTTTTATGGTCATTGTGCCGGTCACGCCCAAGGGGTTGGACGCGCTGGTGCCTCAGCCGCCGAAGAATCCGACGCAGAACACGCAGACGAATGACCGCACGATTGTTGTGCAGGTTCTGCATCGTCCCGGGGCCGCTCCGAGCTACAAGATCAACGAGATGGATGTCTACAACGGCAACGGCGGCGCTCCTGCTTTGAAGGAATTGCAGTCGCGCCTGACCGAGATCTATGCAAATCGCGCCGAGCGCATCATGTTCGTCAAGGGCGATGATAATCTGGACTTTCGCGCAATAGCCGAGGTCATCGATATCGGCCGCGCTGCGAATGTGGATCACATCGGGTTGATGACGCCGAAGATCATGGCCGGCCAGTAGCCGGCTGCTCTGGAGCCGCCTTCCCATGCTGGAAAAAGGATGGCGGCTGCACAAGCTGATGATGCCGGCTTTGGGGCGGATGCCGGTGTCGGATGCGAGAGGATGAGCTAAGATCAGGCTGGCTGACTGGATGGCCGGGGAAGTTCGGAATCCTTGGCGAATTCTACGGTTGCCAGCGCCGTCCGGAGGTGGTTTATCCGGAAGGAAACAGGGCGTACAATTTTTCCATCCTGGTTTCGGTACCTCCCGCCCGCGGCCAGCTGTACTTGAGATTGCAGGCGCGCGGCCGATAGGCACTCGCCTGAAGGAGAAGGATACGAACATGAATGGACCCGCACGTTTTACGGCGCTCGCGGTTATCTTGGCCGGCATGGTGTTCTCCATGAGCGGGTGCAACCGCTTGAAAGCCCGTGACGAGTTGAACAAGGGAGTGGATGCGTACAAGGGCGCTCACTATGAAGAGGCCATTGGGCACTTCCAGAAAGCCACCGAGCTCGATCCGAGCCTGCCCATGGCCAAGAGTTATCTGGCCACGGCGTTAGCACAGAATGTGGTGCCCGGACTGGATACGCCGGACAATCTGAAGACCGCGCAGCAGGCGATCAACATGTTTCAGGATGTCCTGGACAAGGACCCGCATGATGTCAACAGCATGAAGCAGATTGCGGGCATTGAATTCAGCATCAAGAAGCTGGATGATGCCAAGGAATGGCAGAAAAAGGTCCTGGTCGAGGACCCGAAGGATCCCGAGGCTGCCTATACCGTTGGCGTGATTGACTGGATGGTGGCGCATCAGAACGCCCTGGCGGCGCTGGCGCCTGCGGGCATCAACGACGACGGCGCAGGCAACACCAAGGCACCCAAGCAGATCATGGCCACCCTCCGGGAGAAGAATGGCCCGCTGGTTGAGGAAGGTTTGCAGTATCTGAACCAGGCAGTGCAGAACCGGCCCAATTATGACGAAGCCATGGCCTATCTGAATTTGATTTACAGGCGCAAGGCAGATGTTGACTTCGGCGACGCGGCTGCAGTGAAGGCCGATGTGGCTGCGGCAGAGGATTGGCGCACCAAGGCGATGGGCACGCGCAAGGCCAACGAAGAAAAGAAGAACCAGGGCCCAAGCGGCATCACCATGGATTCAAGCGGCAACATGAAGTAAGACAGCAAGATAAGTATAGAAAACAGCCTCCGCTCTGAGCGGAGGCTGTTTTGTTTTGGGCGAGATCCTGCGGAATCGACCGAGATGCGGCTTATTCAGGCCTGGTCCGGAATGGGTCGCACGGAAACTGGATACGCGGCAAAACCTGAGGGCTCCGCAGCAGTTGCTCGAACTGTTTCAGCAGGTCCTGAACATTGATTTCCGTGGTGTGATCAGCAGGAACCAGATTGCGGGCATTAAATTCAGCATCAGGAAGACGGACGATGCGAGGGCGTGGCAAAGGGAGGTGCTGGTCGATGATCGGAAGGATTGCGGGACGGCCTGCACGCTCGGCGCAATCGGATGGATGCTGACGCCCCGCAATGCTAGGGCATCCGTGAACCTGGCCTGCAGGCCCATGGCCGGCTTGGCAGATGGCGCGAAATCCCGCTGATACACCGCCTGAATCGATCTCCACTGCGAAAAAGCGGCCTTCCCCGTTCAGGGAAGGCCGCTTTTATGTGCCACTTGCAAGCGCAGGGTTCTATTGCGCGCCCCGCTTGAGAATCTGCTCGGCAAAGTAGTTGTGAATCTTGGCATCGTTGTGGAGTGTCTCGAAATAGGCATTCTGGAGCAATTGCGCATGGCCATCGTGAATGCCCTGGCGGATGACCTGTTGCACGCGCGGGTCGTTCAACTCGCGCTGGCCAGCAGGCTCCCGCGCGATCAGCTTGTAGATGGCATATCCAACGGCCCGGCGGTTGGGGCCGGGCCCATTGTAGATTGGAAGAACCTCGGTGATTTCTCCAGGCTTGAGCTTGCCGGCAGCGTTGAACACGTCCGGATCGCTGCGCAGTTGTGACTCTGGAATGAATCCCATGTCTCCGCCGTTTGAGGCGGTATTGGGATTCTCTGAGAAGTTCTGGGCCACTCCACCGAACTCCTCTCCGCCTTCGAGGCGTTTGTGCAGCGCCTCGATCTTCTTCTTTGCATCGGCGTCGCCGGAAGCTTTATTGTTCTGCAGGTTGCCAGCTTGTTGTGCGGGCCCGCTGGTAACCAGGATCTGCGCCAGGTGGTATTGCGGCTCGATCAGGTTGAACTCCGCCTTGTGAGCCGAATAGTAGCCGCTGATCTCCGCGTCGGTGATGTTGATCTTCGACTCGATCTCCTTGTTCAGCAGCTTGGTCTTGGTCAACTCACGACGCAGGTCCCGGCGAAGGTCGTCCACAGTGATGTTGCGCGCCTTCAGTTGCTGGTCGAACTCTTCCTGGGTGTAGGGCGCCTTCACCTCCGTGAGTTTGGCATTCACGTCCTCGTCGCTGGCGACTAGGTTGAGCTTGGCGGCGCGCTGCTGGATGATCTCGTCCTCAATCATCTGGCGCAGGATATTCATGCGGACAATATCGGCCTGCTCGGCGGAGGGTTTCTGAGGGTTGGCCCTCAGATTGGCCGTGTAATACTTCTCCACGTCCGCGCGCAGAATTTCTTTGCCGTTCACCGTCGCCATCACGTCCGGCGAGGGAGAGCGGTGACAAGCGCTCATGGGCGCCAACAAGGCTCCACTGCAGAGAACCAGCAAGGTCAAACCGAAGTGTGTGTGGCAACAAGCTTTGATCTGCAACCTGACATCTCCTGTGGGGATGCTAGAGTCCCCCTGAATCCAGAATAAATCCCGAAGCCTGCGTAGCGATATGTAATTTCATATTCGTGGCCGCCAGTTGCGGCCCTGCCATCCCTGCGCGACAGTCGCGCAGAGCTGCGAGAACCGGGGCTACTTGTCCGTCCCCGAGGTCAGGGGAGGCGTTGCCGGTGGTGTCTCTCCGGCGGCAAGCAGAGCGCGATCGATCGCCATCCAAACCTGGTTTTGGGGCAGGGCACCCTCTATGCGCTCGCCATCGACATACAGTGTCGGCGCCGACTCGATGCGCAGCTTCTCGGCTTCCCGCATCGAGGCGCGCACCGCAGTATCGTCCTGCTTTGCAAGACAGGCGTCCAGCTTGACCAGGTCGAGCTTGGCCAGCGTGGCCTCCTGGCGGGCAATCCGGTCCAGCGCCTCAACACTCTTGAGGGTATTCCGGCCCTCGCCGTTGACCTCCTGCGGGTGCGAATGCACGTAATCCACGTAGTCCCAGTAGACCGCATTGCTCTGTGTCTCCAGGCAGTTGGCGTCTACCGCGGCATGCATGGCCCAGGGGTGTAATTCGGTGAGTGGATTGTCCTTGTAGATAAAGCGCACAGAGTCCTTGTAGCGTTCCAGAGTTGCGGGAAAGAGCGTGCGATGCATCTGGCCGCAATAAGGACACTGCAGATCGTCAAAGTTTACGACCGTGACCTTGGCCGCGGGATTGCCGCGGATGGGGCGTCCGGCCACGTCGATCGAAAAGACCGGGTCGTTGGCCAGGTCGAACTTCTCGAAGCGGGCCAACGTCTTGCCGTCGGTCGAGATCATGAAATCGACCACCTGGGACTTGCCGCCGTGCGACAGCGTCACCGGAAGCGCGTCAAAGCCGGCAACCGGGCCTGGCTTGCGCGTGCCAAAGGCGATGGCAACCTCCGGCGGCAAGCTGTACTGAGCGCGCACCATCACCTCGATGCGGCGGTTCTGCGCCTGAGCCGGTCCTTGCGGGGTAGATTGGGCTTTGCAGCCCACAGCCATGCCCAACGCGAGCAGGCAAGCCAGAAAATGAATGCGTGACAAAGGCAAGATCCTCTCAGGAAAGAATACTCTAGCGGGGCCCGATATGGGGCAGCCAGTTGCGCGGCTGCCTTGGGCCTGCAGAGTGGACGCTGAAATTACAGAAAAGTAGCCGCATCCGCGTGTGAAACCAAATGAATCCTCTAATAGGAAGGCGGCAGGCTGGGATCGCGGAAGACTGTGTTGGAGCGGCGGATGTCGCCCACCGAGCCGAAGTTGGCCAGGGTGAAGCTGTAAAGGTATTGCGTCTCGTTGCGGACCGAGCCGAGTTCGAATCGCCGGTAGCCCACGGTGAGCCCGCAGCAGTCCCAGTTATAGATTGCCTGCACTCCGGCGTATTGCAACTGGCCATGGGTGAAGTCGTAGCCGCCGTTAGCGGCCAGGTTCAAGCCCTTGCCGCTGGGTTTGCCAATGGAGAAAAAGGGCTGCAACTGCTGGCTTTTGATGGTGGAGGCGGCGCTGCCGCTCTCGTCGACGGCGTTGAGCAGGGCGTGGCCCAGGCCGACGGTGGTGCGGCCCCAGCTATAGCCTGCGAAGAGGTTGTCGGCGCCCAGCCGCCCGGCCTTGGGGTCGTAGTCCAGGTCCCACTGGATGCGCAGGTTGTCGATAGCCTCGAAGCGCAGGCGCGAGGTGATGGGCGCCAGGTTGCGCGGAGAGGTCAGGAAGGCCACGGCGCTCAGGTCCAGCGTCGAGTCGAAGACGTTGCGCCGGCCGGGAATCAACGCCCCCCCGAAGTTGGGGTCTATGAAGAGCTTCTGCGCAATCCGCCAACTAGCCCACTCACGCGATTTAGCGTGGCAGCCGCCGGCAGCCGCGGCGTCCTCGCCGGCGCAGGGCTGGTTACCGGTGGAGCGCAGATAAAGGCGCTGGGTGAGGGCGTAGCCTACTTCGTTGGTGTCGGTAGCAATGTCTGTGGTGTCGACCAGAAGCACATTGCGTTCCTGCATGCCGATGCCCGTCACATAGCGGTAGGTGATTTCCGGTTCGATCACATGGCGCAGTTCGCGGTTCCAGCGGGTGAGCGCGAAGTCGCGCTCGAAGGCTGGCGGCCGCAGGTCCACCGAGGCCTCAAAATCGTTCCGGTTTAGCGGATCGTGGCTGATCGTGGGTGTGCCGCCGTTGACGCCGGTCAGATCCGGGGTCTGGCTGATGGTGTAGGCAGTCTCGCGCAGCGCGGCCTCAGTCGTCACGCCCCAGCCGCCGCCACTGAGCGGCAGAAATAGATGCGGATAAAAGTCGACGCGGCTGGCGTTGCGGGCGTGGAAGTTCCGTTCAGCACGGGTCAGATAGCCCAGCGACGAACCCAGCCCCCAGTAAAGCCAAGAGGCGGCCAGCGGCCGGTCAAGCACGTCAAAGCGCAGGCTGGGCAGGTGCAGAATCCTCACTTCGTCGCCCTTGTTGGAGCTGGCAAAGGCCTGGAAGCGGTCCATCGAGACGGAAGGAACGAAGCCATTGTGCGCATGGGTAATCGAAACGTCGCTCTGCACCTCAGAGCTGACCGCTTGAGAATAGTTGTCGTTGAAGACCAGGCGGTAGACGTAGCTGGAAAGGTATTCGACATTCCCGGCCAGACGCGTTTCGGGGCTCAGATCCTTGCGGCCGAGGGCGTTGATGTCCATGCCGCCCTGGTTGACGAGCTGCGTGGAGGCCGGCTGCGTGGCCGTAGCGGCGACCGTTTCTTCAATGCCGCGGTCCAGCAGGGCATTCCAGCGCACGGTCAGGTGGTCGAGCCCCGGGCCTTTATAGCGGAAGTCACCATTGGGCGCCCATCCGCGCTTGCTGTAGTACTCCGTGCCGACGGTCATGTCCATGTCGCGGTTGATGACCCAGTAGATCTGCTCGCCAAACGTGTAGCCCCTGATCGACGACCCCGTGCTCACAATAGGAATCAGGAACCCGCTCTCGCGGCCTGTCTCATCCACCGGATGCCGGAGGTAGGGCAGATAAAAGAGAGGCACGCCGAGAAACTTGAAATAGGCGTTGGACATGGAGGCCGTGCCATTCTCCATCTTGATGGTGCGGGAGATCAATTGCCAGTCCGGCCGCGGCAGGCGGCAGTTGGTCATTGTGCCGTCGACGATGCGGTATTTTCCTTCGCCGAGCTCAAGCAAAACCCTGCCAGAAAAAAGAAAAGGATTCGTTGTGGAAAAAACCTCTGTGCGGCCGAGCGTGCGGACTCCCTGCGAGCCATGCACGTTATAGAAGCGCGCAGTGTGCATATTCAGCCGCATGTCCCCGCGTGAGGCGTTGATGAGCACGTCGTTGGGACCGCCTGCAACCTGCAGGTCGCCTTCCGCCTCCAGCTCCGTCGTGGATTGGTGATAAACGACCTTGTCGGCGCGCAGAATGTAGTCGCGGTAGTGGACCACCACCTCGCCTGTGAGGGTCCAGGTGTCGCCCACGCGGCTCTGGTTCTGGGCTTCCCACGCGACCGGCACGCCTGCGGCGGGCTCCGCCTCCGGCTGGGCAACCGGCAGAATCTCCTGGCCGGGATCGTCTGGCAATGAGGGGGAAAGCTCGGCCCCTGGGCCTCCTGAAACAGCGCTATCCGCGGCGGGCGCGCCCGTGCGGCCAGCCTCCTGTGCTGCCGGAGGTGCCGCATTGGTCAACGCCTGTCCCTGGATTTGCAGGTGACAGAGGGCGAGTATCGTGATAAACAGTAAATTGCGAGGATGCATCCCGGGACCAAGGTCAGCATAGCAAAATTGGCTGCCTTGGTACTGGACGCACGCCGCGCAGCTCTGGCAGCAGGCAAAATATCGGGTTGTTTCCACCGCATCCGGGTCCAGCGATCCGGGCTACGCCTCTGTTTCTCCGTCTGACCTCCCTTCTCTTTTGAAAGTAACGTCCGAGAGTCCTGGTTTCACCGGGCTTCAACGACAGGAACAGCGCTCCGAGCCGGGGATTTGGCTTGGAAGTCACGTCAGAAGGGAACCTGAAGCTTTGAGCACATCCTTGAGCCAGCCCGATCCCACATTCTCCTGGAAGCAGGAAGTGAGCCGTCGCATTGCCGCCCACCAGAGCCACAGAGGCTTGTCCGAGGCAGAGCCTGACGTGCCCACTCATACCTGGGCTGCGGCCAGCACCCGCGCCGCCTCGGTGGCCGCCCGCGTAGCCGCGCGTTATGCCCAAGCTCCCAGCTTCAGCCAGATGCAGGCTGCTGAAGCCCATGCCGCCCTGCGTGCTGCTGAAGTTGCCACCCAAGCGGCTCTGGAGGCGAATGTCGCTGCTCAAGCTGCTCTTTCCGGTCTGCAGGCTGCCCCTGCCGTCACACACCAGCGGGAGCTCGAAGCTCCGCCGTCCGCGGCGCCTGCGCGGATCGTTGCGCCGGGTTGGGGGCTAACCGCTGCTCCGGCTCGGCTTGCCGCGCCAGCCTCGCTCGAGGATTGGGAAAGCGAATCTTCTCATATCCATTGGGAACCGGATCCCCGCTTGCGTCCCCTCAAGCCAGTTTCACTCCCAGTCGATGCCCATCTGGCCTCCGAGGCGAAGGCCTTCGTGCATCCGGCCGAAGACAGGTGGAAGCAGCCTGCGCTGCCTGAGGAGTCATGGGGCGCTGAATCCATTGAGCCGGTCGAACCGGCTCTGCCCATCCATGCCAATCTCATCGAGTTTCCGCGCGAGTTGATAGCCACCCGCAAGATGCGTCCCCGCCGGGCCGACGGTCCTTTCGCGGAAGAAGCTCTGCAAAGGCAGTTGAGCATCTTTGAGGTTGACCCCGAAGCCGTCGCCACCGAACCGGAAATTGCCGCAGACGTGCCTGCCTCTGACTGGCAAAAGCCCGAATGGTCAAGCATCGAGCTGGAAGCCCAATCCCAGGACGAACTCGAGCCCCAGGACGCACCGGCCCCGCAGCCGGAGCTGCACCAGGCGCCCATCAGCCGCCGGTTCATCTCGGTCCTGGTGGATGGCGTTCTCATCGCGGCGGCTGTGCTTTTGCCGGCCATGTTGGCCCTCGCCAGAATCGGCCACCCGCCCGCGGCAAGAATTATGGAACTGGGCGCGATTTCAGCCTTCCTGCTTGCCGGCCTGCTCTACCAGACGCTCTTCCTCACCCTGGCCGAGACCACGCCGGGCATGAAGTGCGCCCGCCTCTCCTTGTGCACCTTCGACGGCCAGATCCCCACTCGCGAACAGTTGCACACCCGGCTGGGCGCGCTGCTTCTGTCCGTGGTTCCGGTGGGGCTCGGCGTCGCCTGGGCGCTCTTTGACGACGACCATCTGTGCTGGCACGACCGGCTCTCGCGGACTTACCTGCGCAAGTACTGATAAGCTGTCTGAAAACCGCTTGAAGGTGGACCGGAGTCCGCGGCGATTGCGCCGTCGGGTTCGATTCCTTATGCGGAGGCATGACCCCTGAGCGGCGCACGGCCTTCAAACCGCTCCCGGAGAGAAGACAGAGAAAGGCCCTGAATGACAAGAGCGCGGATGGACGGTTTGTACTTGTTGCTGATAGGGAGCTTGACCTTTCTTTTTCTGGGTTTAGCACTGGAGAACAGCGCTCCTTCCTCTTTGGTGGATTTTAGAACCATCTACTACCCCGCACGATGCCTGATTGAACATCATGATCCGTACAAACAAAGCGAAGTAACGCGTGTATTTCGGGCAGAAGGGGTTTATGGTCGAGACGATAACGCGAAGGTTGCCCAGGTTGAGACGCAGAATGTGTATCCGCCGACCACATTCACGTTCACTCTTCCCTTCGCCATGCTGCCATGGGGGCCTGCGCACCTGTTGTGGTTGATGCTCACCATCGGGAGCCTCATCTTCGCCTCGTTTCTGATATGGAATCTCGGGGCGGATGATGCGCCCATTATTTCTGGGGCACTCGTTGGCTTCTTCCTTGCGAACAGCGAACTGCTGGTGATTACCGGCAATGCGGCAGGAATAGCCATCAGCCTCTGCGTGGTGGCCGTCTGGTGCTTCTTTCGCGAACGGTATATTCCGGTTGGCGTCCTGTGCCTTGCGCTGAGTCTTGCCATCAAGCCGCACGATACCGGTCTGGTCTGGCTTTATTTTCTGTTGGCAGGCGGAGTTTACCGCAAACGCGCCTTGCAAACACTCCTCGCTGCGGTCGCAATCAATCTGCCAGTAATCCTGTGGGTCACGCATGTCGCGCCGAACTGGGTGGGGGAACTGCGTGCCAATATCCTGGCCTACTCGGCGCACGGCGGCATCAACGACCCTGGCCTCGCTTCAACGGGCGGCCACGGCCTCGATATGTTGATAAGCCTGCAAACGGTCGTCAGCGTCTTCTGGGACGATCCGCGCTTCTACAATCTGGTCACCTGTCTCATTTGCGCTCCACTCCTGCTCTTGTGGGCATTTACCGCTCTGCGCTCCCGTCCCTCGGCAAAGAGCGCCTGGCTGGCGCTGGCTGCCATTGCGGCTCTTACCATGCTGCCCGTCTATCACCGCCAGATTGATGCCAGGCTTCTTCTGCTTACTGTTCCTGCCTGCGCCATGCTCTGGGCCGAAGGGGGCCGCATCGGGCGACTCGCTCTCCTGGTCACGACCGCCGGGATCGTATTGACCAGCGACCTTCCATGGGTAATTCTCCTCGCTCTCATTGGCAAACTTCACTTGCCGGCAACGAGACTTTCCGGGCAGTTGGTCATGGCCGTGCAGGTTTTTCCAGTTCCGCTTCTCTTGCTGATCTTGGGAGCCTTTTATCTGTGGATCTACGTGTCGCGCAGTTCCGCCCCGGCCGCCTCAAGAGACTCCGGGAATCCCAGCGGAACCGAGACTGCGCCGCGGCAGTTCGATGCCGGCGTTGACATGAAAAGGTCGCTTTGCAGTGTGATATCGAGCGTGCGCGCGGTTCCTGATAGAAGGAGTGAGTAAGCAATGACAAGAGCGCGGCTCGATGGTCTGTATTTTCTACTGTTGGGAAGCTTGGTGTTTCTTCTGATGGGAGGCGCCATGAAGAAACCCGATCCCACACCCTCGGGGGACTTCATGGCGCTGTACTATCCCGCGCGATGCCTGCTTCAACACGGTGACCCGTACAAGGAAGACGAGGTGCTGCGCGTCTATCAGGCAGAAAGAGGAAACATCCCATCGAATGCCTCGGGTGTTCGCCAGATCGCGACGCAGAATGTGTACCCGCCAACCGCATTCTCTCTTTCGATTCCCTTTGCGATGCTGTCGTGGGGGCTTGCGCACATTCTTTGGATGACGCTTAGCGTTGGGATCCTCATCTTCGCCGCGTTTCTGATTTGGAATATCGGGGCAAATTACGCGCCCACTCTCTCTGGGGCCTTGGCCGGATTTCTTCTGGCCAACAGCGAAGAGCTCATCATTACAGGCAATGCAGCCGGCATTGCCATCAGCTTTTGCGCGGTGGCGGCCTGGTGCTTTCTTCGCGAACGGTATATTCCGGCTGGCATCCTGTGTCTTGCCCTTGGCCTTGCAATCAAGCCGCACGATACCGGCCTGGTTTGGCTTTACTTCCTGTTGGCGGGTGGAGTTTACCGCAAACGCGCATGGCAGACGCTGCTCGCCATGGTGGCCCTGACTTTGCCGGCAGTCCTGTGGGTTTGGCGTGTAGCGCCGAATTGGCTGCAGGAATGGCACTCGAATATTTCGGCGTTTGCAGTGCATGGCGGACTTAACGACCCCGCTCTGACGGCAACGGGCGGCCGCGGCCTCGATATGCTGGTTAGCCTGCAAACGGTTTTGTGCGTCTTCCGGAATGATCCGCTCTTCTACAATCTGGTCAGTTACCTCATTTGTATCCCACTTCTGATCGTGTGGATGTTTATCACTCTGCGCTCAGATCCCTCGCCCAGGCGGGCATGGCTGGCGCTGGCGTCCATAGCGGCTCTTACCATGCTGCCGGTCTATCATCGGCAAATGGATGCCAAACTGCTGCTGCTCACAGTTCCCGCTTGTGCCATGCTCTGGGCCGAAGGGGGGCGCATCGGGCGGTTTGCAGTCTTGGTGAATGTCGCGGGATTCGTGCTGACAGGCGACTTTTCGTGGGCCATCTTCATCGCTATCACGAGCGCTCTGCACCTGCCCGGGACGGGACTCATGGGGCGGCTGGTGATGGTCGTGAATGTCTTTTCAGCTCCGCTCATCTTGCTGCTCATGAGCGTTTTCTATTTATGGGTCTATGTGCGGAGTTCGTCCGCCCATCTTCCATCCCCGCCCGCTGAAGAGCCATGCTCGTGAGTGCGGCAACCCAATGAAGTCAAGGGAACGGCTCCCGGAATAAGCGGCGGCAGCCATGGGGTTCCGGCGATGAACTTGCGATCACCGGAATCCGCAGATCTGGGTGGCTGCCGCCGGCTCTGAGGGGCCTACCCGTGCGCGGCGCGCAGTGCAGGCCGCCCAACCCCAACCATCTGTCTTTTGCCGGCAATTCGCCCGCCCGGCTGCCGGCCGTCGTCAAGGCGGAACTGGCGGATCATGGTGTCCAGCTCGCTGGCCAGAGAGGCGAGGTTCTTCAGAGCTTCCACGGTTTCCTCGGCGCCTTGTGCATTCTCCATCGACAACTGCGAGATATTGCTGGCGGACTCGGAGATCTCGCCGGAGGCCGAGGTTTGCTCCGTAGCCGCCGTGGCGATGAGCTCGATCTGGTGTTCGACCTGTTTGGAAGACCCGATGATCGCCTCCAGGCTCTGGCGCGCATTGGCGGTTTCTCCCATGCCGGTTTCGACGGCTGTACGGCTCTCCTGCATCAACTGCAGGGTTGCTCGCGTCTCTTCCTGGATGCTGCGGATGGTGCCGGAGATCTCCTCCGTGGCGCTCTTGGTGCGCTCCGCCAGGCGGCGGACCTCGCCAGCGACAACCGCGAATCCGCGGCCATGCTCACCGGCGCGGGCCGCCTCGATGGCCGCATTCAGCGCCAGCAGGTTGGTCTGCTCGCTGATCTCCTGAATCACGTTGACCACCTTGCCGATCTCCTCCGAGCGATGAGCCAAAGATGTCATTTTTCCGGATACAGAACTGGTAGCCGCGGCAATCTTCTCCATGGTTGCGGCAGCAGCCTGCATTACCGCTCCGCCCTCGTCGGCCGTTTTGGCGGATGCGCGGCTGGCGCTGGCGGCGCTCTCGGCGTTGTGGCTGATCTCGCCGATGGTAGCCGTCATCTCTTGCGCCGCCGCTGCAATCTGGTTGGTCTTGCTCGACTGGCTGCTGGCATTGCCGGATTGCTGAACCGCTCGAGAACTGATTTCGGTGGTGGCCGCGGAGAGCGTCTCCGCGCCCTGCGATACCGACTGCAAAACCTCGCGCATCGCCGCCACGCTGGTATTCAAGGCGGCCGTGAGGCGGCCTAGCTCATCCGTGCCCGTCTCCTCCACGCTCACCGTCAAGTCCTTCTGCGCTACGCGCTCCAGCGCGGCCGTCGCCGCCTCCAGCGGCGGCGCAATCAATCGCGTGAGCATCCCGCCGGTGAGTGCGCAGAGCAAGACAATCAGCAGGGTGGCCCCGCTGGCGACCCATGTGGCGCGAGTGCCGGAAAGCGTGGCGCCCTGGGAGGCATCCGCGCCCAGCTTCGCGTGTATCTGAAAACCGCTGTCTGCCGCAGCCAAAGCGTCTCCCAGCGACGCTACAACGGCGTCTGACGAGAGGATGTCCAGCGCATCTCCCGGTTTGCCCATATTCAGCAGGCCGACACTGCGGTCACTCGCATCCTGATATTGCTTGATGGCCACCGTGAACTTCTGGTATTGAGGGACTTCTTCGGGAATGAGAAGAGGCTCCATCGCCTTCAAGCCATTCTGGTAATCGGTGATGGCTTTCTGGCGCTTGGTGTTATGGTCCGCGGAACAGGCCGGCGTCTGGCACAGCATCAGTTCGAGATCTTCCCTTCTTTCCGCATTGATGCCGTTGCGGATGTCGCTGATTTGAATCAGGGCGGGGAAGTGCTTTTCACTGACAACTTCGCTTTTTGCGGAGATTGCCCTGAAAGTGAGAAAGGTGTAAGCGCCCAGCACAATGCATAGACCGCAGACGATGCCGAAAGCGATGGTGAACTTGCGGGAAACAGGAAGATTCTTCAGCCAGGCCATGCCAGTTACCCCTTTTGAAGCGACTCAGCATTTCATCGGCGAGATCCGGCGAGACTTGAGTACTGCGGTTTCCTGGAAGACTATCTGGGCGACGAGCCGCGAGCCCGAAGGAGAGCCGGGCGCTTGCGCAGATTGAAGATTTCGATAGATGTGGGCCGGAGATACTGAGCGGTCAGAGCCGCTTCGACATGACAATCCCGTGGCATTCGCGCCCGGCTTTGACCAGATGGGCGAGGTGGAACTCCTCCGTGCCGGTTTCGACATATCCGAATTTGCGATAGATGGGCGGCAGCTCCGTCCGCAGGCTGAGAACCATGATGTCCACGGCCTCGCATCCCTGGCGGCGCAGATGCTCCTCGGCCGCGCTGACGATCCGGCGTCCCAGGTGCGCGCGCTGATGCGCCGGGTCCACCGCCAGCATCCCCAGGTAGCCGCGCGCGCCGCGCACTTCGGCGTAGACGCAGGCCAGAAGCTGTCCGGAGCCGTCTTCGGCCAGCATGATGCTGCCCTTGCGCATCTCCTCGGCCAACCGCTTGCCGTCGGTGCGCGTGCCCTCCATGAAAGTCTCGACGGAGAAGGCGGTGTTGATGAGCGAAATCAGGCGGGTTCTATCGGCATCGGAAGCCAGACGGAAGCGGACGTGGACATCGGGCTCGGATCTGAGACTTTCGTTCGTGGTCATATGCCTCTATAGCGTTTTTACGGATGGTGTAAGGAAGCTCCGTGCCCCATCCTTTTCCGCGCCTTTTGCGGAAAAGGATGGGAAGGCGATGTCACTGTTTTTTTGCCCGATCACCCGATCAATAGCAGAACACAAGGTGCGTCATCAGAGGCGCCTTCTCCCTGCTGCCATCCCAAAGCCCCGCGGATCGGCCCTCAGAGATTTACTGGCGATCCTCGGCTTCCGCTGAAGTTACTCCGTCGCCGGCAGGCGGTGTGATCCAGTATTGAAGAAAGATGAGATTCAGAAACCGGTCGAACTTGTACCCCACTTCGCGAAGGCAACCAGCGCGCTGGAATCCGAAGCGATCGAGAAAGCCAAGCGAAGCCACATTTTCCGCGTCCACGCCGGCGATCATGGTGTGTTTCCCGAGAGCCTTTGCTCGCAGCAGCAGCGCTTTCATCAGTTGGGTGCCAATGCCCTTGCTGCGCGACTCTGAGTGGATATGCAATGTGCCCTCCACTGTGAATCGATAACCCGGCCAGGAGCGGAAATCTCCAAAGCTGGTGAATCCGGCAATATGGCTTCCGATGCTTGCCACCAGCACGGGATATCCTTGCGCCAGCCGCCCCTTCCACCAGGCGACCCTGTCCTCGCGGGTTGCCGGGCTGTCGCTGTAGACCGCGGTCGAGCTCATCAGAATTTCGTTATAGATTTCCGTGATCTGGTCGAAGTCTTCCTCAACGGCGTCTCTGATCTGCATCTTCTCCTCGCACTCCTGCTGATTCCATTCACCAGCCTCCTTCCAGAATACCCGGAATCCATGGAAGGGTTCCTCAACAGCCCAGTGTGCAGGCGGCTGCGCATTGACTCGCCGCCGGAGGCGACGTAGGCTCACAGCATGGACTTCAAGATAAGCGAACTGGAACGTGAACCCATTGACTTCGACCTGCAACTGGCTCCGGGCGCGGTTGATTTGGGCGACCTGGCCGAGCAGCAGGGGCCGCTGGCGGCCTCCGGCCAGGCCGAGGTGCTTCACGAGTACCGTGGTCCCAAGGACATTGTGGCCGACATTCGGCTCAGGGGCAGCTTCTCCGGCAAATTCCAGGTTCCCTGCGCCCGCTGCGTCGAGCCGGTCGGGATTCCGCTGGAGGGCAGCTACGACCTGATCTTCCGTCCTCTGGGCGCGGATGCCGACGCCCCGGAGCGCTCCATTACTGCAGACGAAGCTGAAATCGGTTATTATCAAGAAGACAGCCTTGCGCTTGAGGATGTGCTGCGTGAGCAGGTACTTTTGTCCCTGCCGGTCAGGACGCTTTGCAAGCCCGACTGTAAGGGACTTTGCCCGCGCTGCGGTGTTAACCGCAACAGCCAGGCCTGCTCCTGCGAAGTGGGTCCAAGCGACTCCCGCTGGGAAGCGCTGGCCGGCCTCCGCAGCAGGATCGAGCCCAAGTAAGCAAGCCCCAAAAGAAATTGAGGGTGCCGAAGTCCGCGACGGTATGGCAGTCAGGAACGCGTTTGACCTGAAGCCAGCCGGAAATTGAAGCGGGCCAGCACACGAAAGGAATTGTTGTCATGCCTAATCCTAAGAGGCGCCATTCCACGCGCCGCACCGCAATTCGCCGTTCTCACGACTTTCTGACCGCCTCGGGACTCTCCGAGTGCCCCAACTGCCACGAGAAGAAGCTGCCCCATCACGCCTGCCCCAAGTGTGGCGCATACAAGGGCCGCGCTGTTCTTGAAGTCAAGGAAGCCACCAAGTAAACCAGGCGCCCATGCTCATCGACATTGCGCTTGACGCCGTAGGTACAGACAAAGCTCCAGAGGCGGAGATTCGCGGGGCAATCCTCGCCTGCAAGAGTCTGCCCGTCCGGGTCCACCTCATCGGGCCTGAGGCGGAGCTGCGCGATCTTCTGGACGAGCAACTCGACAACGAAGATCTGCCCATTGTTATCCACCAGGCCTCGGAGCGCATTGCCATGGACGAGAAGGCTGTCCATGCTGTGCGCACCAAGAAAGACAGCTCCATGCGCGTGGGGCTCAAGATGGTGCGCGAAGGGCAGGCTGCGGGCTTTGTGACCGCTGGCAACACTGGCGCGGCCATGGCCACCGCCAAGATGGTGCTGGGCGCGCTGCAGGGGGTCGACAGGCCCGCGCTGGCCACTCCCATGCCTACTTCCATGGGCAATCCATGCGTCCTGCTGGACGTGGGCGCCAATGTGGACTGCAAACCCCACAACCTCGCCCAATTTGCCATGATGGGCGAAATCTATGCCCGAAGCGTGCTCAAGATCAGCGAGCCGCGCGTGGGTCTGCTCTCCATCGGCGAAGAAGAATCCAAGGGCAACGATCTGACCCACGAAGCCTTTCCCCTGCTCAAGGATCTTCCCATCCGCTTCATCGGCAACGTCGAAGGCCGCGACATCTTCAGCGGCCAGGCCGACGTGATTGTCTGTGACGGCTTTGTGGGCAACGTGGCGCTGAAGACCAGTGAGGGCGTCGGCCGCTTTGTGCGCGACGTGCTGCGCGAGTCGCTCACCCGCACCGTTACCGCTAAAGTGGGCGCATTGCTTTCGCGCCAGGCCTTCAACGCTTTCCGCCGCCGCCTTGACCCCACCGAGTACGGCGGAGCGCCGCTTCTCGGCGTGCGCGGGGTCTGCATCATCGGCCACGGCTCTTCCAACGACCGCGCCATCTTCAACGGCATCCGCGTGGCCTATGAGTTTGCCAAGGCCGGCACCAATGAGTGCATTGAGCGGGAGTTCGCCGGCCGTTCCAAGCGCTTCAGCCACGCGGCCGCTCCAGAACCCCCTGCCGATCCGCCTGCCGCTCCCAGCGACACCGTTCTATAGGGCTCTATGCCTGCCGATTCCAGCCATCCCTCCGCGCTTGACCCGTCCGTCGTGCGTCAGTTGGCCTGCCCGGCCTGCCTCGGCGAACTTCGCCCGGAAGAGACACGCCTGCTCTGCGCCGCCTGTGGCCGCGCCTACTCGATTGTGGATGGAATTCCTGCGCTGATCGCCGCTCGTGGGCAGAACCTGCGGAACTGATTGGATCGCCCTCAGACGGGGATGATTGGCAGCGCGGGAAATGCTGCGGCATAGAGCCGTTGATCAAGGGTGAGCAGAGAATAGCCGCGTACCATCGCATGAGCGCCAATTAGAAAATCAGTGAGGATGCGGCGAGGTAAAGCTCCATTTCCCGATCGCCGGCGTTGAACATAGCCCTGATACGCTCTTCCAGCTTCACGCCAGGCTTTTTCATCGAGAGTCCAGTCGACCAGAATACCGGTATCCCGAAAAAACTCGTTCAACCCGGTTTCGGTCCGGCTCGGATCCCCCATCAATTCCGCGTAGACAGGAGCGGCGATCACAAGTTTCCCTTGTTTTCTGGCTTGGTTCAGCATCTTTGCGGCGATGCCATTCAATGGATCGTCCTGCAGCCAAAGCGCGACGATGATATTCGAATCAATCGATGTCGTCATGACCGCGCATCTCCCGGAAGAAGGTGACAATCGCCTCCCGGCCCTTGCCTTCAATGGGGAATCCTGTCCCAATCCCCCGCCATTTTTCAAAGGGATTCTCTTCTGCGTCCCTCACCATGCGAATGTCGCCTTCCTGCTGCTCGAAACGGACCTTGTCGCCTGGCCTGACGCCCAGGGATTTGCGAATCTCCACAGGAATGGTGATCTGTCCCTTGCTGGTGATTTTGGCTCGGAAAAATGGTGCCGGTGCGGCTTTTGAGGTGGTGGCCATGGCGGTCAACTCCTTACCTCCTTAATTGTATTCCTTACTTTTCTGGCTTCCAAGGGGTATAGCAAAACCAGAGTAGCTGTACCCAGAAGCCATGTCCTCAAGTGGCATTTTCCACAAGAAAAAGCCACCTTCTCGGCTCTTAACGAGGCCACGTTTACTCTGGTTTTGCTCTAGCACGAGCCCGGAGGCTCGGTCGTTGGTGAGGGAAGACCAGCGCATTCAGCAGGGAAAAGCCGCTGCCGCCCGGCCTTACTCGTATTTCAGCGATTCCACCGGGTCCATCTGCGCGGCGCGCGTGGCAGGAATGGTGCCGAAGACCACGCCCACCAGCATGGCCGAGGCCAGCGCAATCACGATCGACCAGATGGAGATCGGCAGGGCGTAGTCGGTGAAGAAGCGGATCGACAGGGGCACCGACAGCCCCACGAGCGTGCCCACAACTCCGCCGACCAGCGAGATGATGATCGCCTCGGCCAGGAACTGGTATTTGATCTCGCGGCGGGTGGCGCCCATCGCCTTGCGGATGCCGATCTCGCGGATGCGTGCGCGGACATTGGCCAGCATGATGTTCATGATGCCCACCCCGCCCACTGCCAGGGTGACAGCCGAAACCAGGAAGAGCACCGCGGTGAGAATGTTGGTGATCTTTGTGGCCATCGTCAGGTATTCCTTGAGGGTCTGAGTCGAATAAACCGAGCCTGCCCGGTGGCGCGCCTGAACGATGCGTTTGATCTCGCTGGCGGCTTCCGTAACTTCGTCCATGCTGTACATGGAAAAGTAAATCTGCTTCACGTTTTCCGAGCCGGTGAAGTACCGCGCCACCGAATAGGGAATCAGAATCGTCTGATCCTCAATCTCCGAATTGCCGAAGTCGTCCACGCTTTCCTTGAAGACGCCGACGACCGTGAAGGGAATCCCGCTGATCTCGAAGCTCTGCCCAACGGCCGCATCCGCGCTGCCGAAACGGTCATGCGCGAATTTTTCGGTGATCACGGCGCACTTGATGTGGGCCGAGTCGTCGGTGTCGTCCAGAAACCGGCCCGTAGGCACCAGCAGGTTGCGGATGTTCTGGTATTGCGGGCTGACACCCAGCACCAGCGTATCTTTCACCACGCCGCTGCCAAAGCTGATCGGCGAGTGCATAGGCATAATCGGCGAGGAGTACTGCACGCCGGGCACCTGCGCCAGCACGGCCTTCTCGTCATCGCGGGTCAGGTAGTCGGTGAAGACCGTGCGCTCGCCGCCCATCGCCCCGCCGCCGGAGTACTCCAGCTCCACCGAGTTGGTCTCGATCTTCTGCAGTTCCTCGAGAATGTATCTCTGGCCGGTCAACCCGATGGTCACCACCAGAATCACCGAGGCCGTGCCGATGACCATGCCCAGCGCGGTCAGCGCAAAGCGCGTCTTGCTCGAGCGGAAGCTGTCCACGGCCAGCTTCAGAATCTCGCTCAGCACCATCGTGCGGCGGGCGCTCAGAAGCGTCTGTTCAAACGAGCGGCGGCGGGCATGATCGGTCTGATTCATAGATACAGCTTACAGGGAACAGTGGTCAGTGGACAGAGGTCAGAGAACAGCAGACAGCTTGCATTCGACATTCCGTGCCATGGTCGTCCATCTGAACCTGCCCACCGCAAACTGTCTACTGATCACAGTTCACTGTCCACTGTCTCTCAAAAAACAACCCCGGCCAAAGCCGGGGTTGTTGGACAACATGAAACTTCAGCGGCCTACGCCTTTGCTACCACACGGCCCACTTCCTTCAGGCGGGCAGCCTTGCCGCGCAGGTCGCGCAGATAAAACAGCTTGGCGCGGCGCACTTTGTGGCTGCGGATCTTCTCGATCTTGTCGATGACCTTGGAGTTGAACGGGAATATACGCTCCACGCCCTGCCCAAAGCTCATCTTGCGCACGGTAAACGTGCCCTGGGGTCCTTTGTTGATGGCGATGACCAGGCCTTCAAAGGCCTGCAAGCGTTCCTTATCGCCTTCTTTGATCTTCACTTGAACGCGAATCTGGTCGCCGGGTACGAACTCGGGGAGGTCGGTACGCTTGAGCTTGTCTGCCAAGCGCTGCATTACTGGATGAATAGACATAATGGTTTCCTGTTGATGGACTCAGAATGTTTAGTTTACTACAAATGAGCGGCTTCGCCCGGCCTTATCCGCGATAGTCCTTGGAATCGATACATTTATCGCAGCTTCCCCGCTCCGGGAAGAAATCACCGCTCCAGGATTCTTCCGGCACGCAGGCCAAAGCAGGGAAGAATCGCATCCCGGCGTTTGGACGGCAGAGCGCCTATAGCATTTTCACGGATGGTAGAAGGAAGCTCCGTGCCCCATCCATTTCACGTTCTTTGTGAAATGGGTGGGAAACCACGAATTAAACCCGACAGGAACTGTGGAAATGCCCAGCTTCCTGGGTGCCCCACCCTCGCCGCGTGGTTGTTTTTGCGGCTAGGGTGGGAGACCATCGACGCTCTCCCAAGCATCCCTATTGGAACGCCAGTGGCTTCCACGCCCCATCCTGCTTCACGGCCAACTGAATCGGCCGCGGCGGCCCTTGGGGCGGAATGGTGACTTCCATCCAAAGCTCCTGGCCCGGATGAAGCGGGGTCGGGTCCACAGCGTGCTCGGCAATGAAGAAATCCACCGGCTCGTTGATGTGCATCGCGTCGCAGCTCACCCCCGGCATCGTCCTGACTTCCACGCCTTTCGATGCAAGGTCAGCCTCCGGAATCCGGATCGCCACCAGCTTGTTGCCTTCCACCTTCAGCTTGGCGCGGAAGAAAATGGGATTCCTTGCGTCGACAGTGAAGCCATATGGCCGCGTCGTGCCGTCGTCGTTGCGCGGGAAGACTGCGTTCAGGGCGCTGGGCAGCGTGCTTTGGCAGCCGTCCACGGTCAAACGCAGGCTCAGGTAGCGGCCGCGCATCACCATCTCCGGATCGTAGGCCACCGCCTTCGTCCAGACCCGCGGGCAGCTCCGGCGCTGGTAAAGGTACTTGGCCGCGATGGACGAAACCAGCGCCAACTGAATCACCAGCAGCGCGATGGAGGTTTTGGAGAGTTTCATTGCGCCTCCCCGGCGGAAACATCCGCTTTTCCCATGCCAGCCACCAGATTGCGTCGCGTCTTTTCCAGCGCCCATCCTCCGGCCAGAAAAAGAATTCCCAGCCCGATCAGGCCCAGCGAGCGGTCCATTTTGTCCATGATGTCGCTGAAGTAGAACCAGGTGACCGTAACGGCGAAACCCACAATGCCCAGGTTGACCAGCGCCTTCGAGGCCTGCCGCACCCCCCACCAGATGATGAAGACGCAGAAGGCCGCCACCAGCGCATTGGCGAAGAAGTTGGGCTCGTTGCGCACATAGGAGGAATGACCGCCATTGAAGTTGTTGAAAGACTCCGTCCAGACTCGTTGGCACCAGGGCAGGGCAACCGAAAAGCAGATCGCGGCCAGCACCGGAACGATGCTCTTGCGGAACTTGAAGACCGCAAAGAGAAGCGGCAGCACGGCAATGTCCACCCAGCCCCACGTCCGGAGACCGAGCGGCAGATAGGTTTGGTTGCCCCACGAGCGCCATCCCTCCAGCAGTAAAACGAAGATTCCCACGACGGAGGCAATCGCCGCAACCGCGAAAAGAATGCCCTGAACAATCTTGTGCTTGGAGCCGAGGAAGAAGGTCAGGTAGAGAATCGCCCAGACGATCAAGAAGCGGCCCACGTAGACGCTGCCTCCGATGTGCCTTTCAGCGGCATACGAAAACTCCGACAGAATCCACGCCGGAAAGAGCAGCAGCGCGAGCGTCTCTTGCGCTTCGTCGTGCAGCAGAGCCCATCCGGCCAGCGCGGCCAGGGCCCACATTAAGATCGCTGCAGGCCAGTGCTCCTGAATGTTAAAGATCTGCCCCACCAGCGCAATCGCCGCTCCGGTGGAGATGGTTCCCACGGCATGCAGAGCGGTCGAAAGCCCATGAAAGCGGCTGCGCGCCCAGCCCCCGCCGAGGTGGAAGACCGAAACCATTCCCAGCACCACGGCCAGCCGCGCGCCGGGGCCGATCTCGTCCCAATGAGCCGAGACAAACAGCACCACTCCGCAGGCCAGCAGAATCGCCCCCAGAATCAGCGCGACGATCACCTGCCAGCGCAAACCGGCGGGTTTCTTCTGCTCGCTTTCCCATGCGCGGATGCGACCGGCAGCGGCCTCATCCAGGACGCCGGCCGATTGCCAGCGGTTTAGCAGTGTTTCAAAGTCCGCCATATCAATTGGCCAACAGTAGAACACATCGGAGGCTGCGCAGGCGCGGAATATTTTGCCTATATCATCAAGAGTATGCGTTTCGAGATTGTCACCATCTTTCCCGACTTTTTCACCGGCTTCTTCGAGAACGGGATTCTGAGCCGTGCGCTGGCTCGTGAGCTGGTGACGGTGGGTGTGCACGATCTGCGCGCCTTTACCCACGACCGTCACCGCACCGTCGACGACCGCCCCTTCGGCGGCGGCGAAGGCATGGTGCTGAAGCCCCAGCCGCTGGCCGAAGCGCTGGCTTCACTCGGCATCGCGCCCAAGGCCGAGCGAGTAACAGCTCAGACGGTCCCGGAAGAATCAATTCCGGTGAAGGGTACGGGCTTTAGCCCGTACATTGATGCTGCCAAAGAATCGGGGGCTTTAGCCCCTGAGGGAAGTGCTTCGAAAACACCTTTTGCCCCCGCCCGTACCCGCGTGATCCTCCTCTCCGCGCAAGGTCCAACCTTTACCCAGGCGATGGCCCGCGAGCTGGCCACCCTGGACCGCGTTGTGCTCATCTGCGGCCGCTACGAGGGCGTGGACGAGCGCATCAACCAGCTTTATTGCGACCAGGAACTTTCCATCGGCGACTACGTCCTGAGCGGAGGCGAACTGGCCGCCGCCGTGGTCGTGGACGCGACCATGCGCCTGCTGCCCGGCGTGCTGGGCAACGAGGCTTCAAGCGAGTTTGAAAGCTTTGGCGTGGCCGACGCCGAGATTGCCGACGCCGAGGATGGCGTCCCGCGCTCGCAGTACGGCGCCGGAGGCCTGCTGGACTATCCGCACTACACCCGCCCGGCCGAGTTCGCCGGCCTGCAAGCCCCCGAAGTGCTTCTGAACGGCGACCACCACCAGATTCGCCTCTGGCGTCGCGAGCAGCAGTTGCGCAAGACCCTGGCCAACCGGCCGGATCTGCTGGAACACGCCGCCCTCAGCAAGGAAGACCGCAAGCTGCTGGAAGCCATCCGAAGGAAGAAAATTCATTGACACGCCGGAGTTGTGTGTCTATGATTTGAGAATGATTTGCTCCCCGCTCGATTGCCGCAAGGCTTCGGGCGGGGTTATTAGTTTGGAGCATAGATTTCGTTAAATGTGAAATCGTTAATAGACCCAAGTGAATATTTAGGCCTAAAATAATTAGCACCTTCTCAATCGAGCGAAACTGCTTAAATATAAGGAGTTGCAATGCTTGAACCTTCAGTGAAGAGAGCATTCGTTTTTGTAGATGGACAAAATCTTTTTCTCCAGTCAAAAGACGCATTTGGATATAGGTTTCCGAATTACGACATCGGAGCATTGGCCCGCGAGGTCTGCAAATTGAACGGATGGGAACTTGCGGTGGCGAAGTTTTACACCGGAATCCACGATGCGACCGCGAACCCTTTCTGGAATGCTTTTTGGGTAAACAAAACAGCGCAGATGGGCCAAACCGGTGTAAATGTGATCACACGCCCACTGCGCTACCGCAATAAGCATGTGCGTCTCCCCGACGGCACCGAGCATGTTTTTCTTACTGCCGAAGAGAAGGGGATCGATGTCCGAATCGCTCTCGACGTGATTGCGGGGGCACGCAAGAGCCTTTATGACGTCGGAATCATATTTAGCCAGGACCAGGATCTTGCCGAAGTTGCCGCCGAGATCCGTACTATTGCAAAAGAGCAAGACCGCTGGATAAAAATAGCCTCCGCTTTTCCGGACAGCCCTACGGCCCACAACAGACGGGGAATCAATAACACAGACTGGATTCGACTTGACCGCGCAATGTATGACCGTTGCATCGATCCGAGGGATTACCGGTCGTAGGAGAGCCGACGAAAATCAGGGACAATGGGGGCCAATCCGCAGGCCGCTACCCCTGCCTAGGCCAACTCCTACTCGTCATTTTCCTGCCGCATTCAGATCTACGAGCCCCTCGGGCAGCGCCATTTCCACGCGCTTGGCTCCGAGATCGATCTTCCGCAAATAGCTCTTGGCAAAAGGAATCAGGACCTCTCCCGCCGCGCCCCGCACCACCAGCAGCGCCACCGCCCCGGTCGTTGTGTCCACGTCTTCGATCTTGCCCACAGTTACCGGTACATCTCCAGCCACATCGATCAACGCGCAGCCAATCAGGTCGCCGATGTAAACCTCGTCCTCGCCCAGCGCGGCCCGCTCTGTGCTTGGAATAGCCACAACCAACCCGCTGAGAGTCTCAGCCGCCGAGATTGAATCCACCCCGGCAAAGTGCAGCACCACGCCGCCCTTGTGCAGCCAGTGAGCCGTCAGCTCCATCTCGCGTGGGGCAGAAGCCTCCGTCGCTGGCAGAGTTGCAGCGGCGCCCCCACCGGAGGCGCTCAGCAGCCAGAGCCGCTTTCGTTCAGAAAATTTTTCAGGGAAATCAGTCAGAATCTCGGCGAAGACCTCGCCCTTGCGGCCTTGCGGACGGCGAATCCGCCCGAGCCATACCCAGCTCCCGGCCGCTTCGGGCGCAGACTTCTCTGTCGTCCGATTTGGGTCGGATGGGTCGGCATGAGCCATATCAGGCTTCGTCTTCTTCCAGGATGTCGAGCGTGTAGCGGTGATTCAGTTTCGTGCCGACTGCGCCCAGAATGGTGCGCACCGAGCGGGCGGTGCGTCCCTGCTTGCCGATGACCTTGCCCACGTCAGCCGGCGCTACGCGGAGCTTGAGGACCGTACTCTCGTCGCGGTCCTCGCTTTCCACTTCAACGGCTGCCGGCTCATCCACCAGGGCCCGCACAATATCGAGAACCAGTTCTTCCACTTCACCCATATCGTCTTGGGTCATGCTCTTGCTCCCCACCGGTGCGACCAAGGATTGGCAACCAGAATCGGGCTGCCAAAAATAGAGCACCTGGCTCGGTGCGCGGATGTTTTCAGCACACACCTGCCGCCGTCAGCAATTGTATGCGCCGGCTCCCGGAAGGTGCGTCTGCACCGTCCGCGAGGGGCAAAAATCAGGCCGCCGGTGTTTCGGCTGCCGGCGCCGGGTTCTTGGCGATCAGCTTCTCCACAGTGGGCGAAAGCTTCGCGCCCACGCCAAGCCAGTAGGCGATGCGCTCGCGCTTCAGTTCGACTGCGGCCGGGTTGGTGCGGGGGTTGTAGGTGCCGACGACTTCGATCGAACGGCCATTGCGGGCGCGGTCCTTTTCAATGACCACGATGCGATAAAAGGGCTTTTTAGGGGCGCCAATGCGCGCCAAACGAATCATCACCACGGCTATACGGTTCCTTTCGAAATGCAGTGCTCTGTTGCGGCTTTTTGGGGTCTCCCCGGCCGGCGGCAGCCTGTTCTCAAGCGCGCCCTGCCGGATCAACGGCCAGACAGGAACGCCGGGCCGCATAAGACACAACACCTAAGTATCGCCGAAAGTGGGCGGTTGAGGCAAATCACTCTTCCGCCGCCGCTATCAGCAACCGCAGCATCGGCCTTGGCTGTAACATGAACAAGAAATCGAAGTTCTTCCCTCTGCCTGCCTGTGGGCGAGGTCAGTGGGGCGATCTGCAACAAAAAACCGGCGCTTCTGAACTTGGTTCAAGGCCGGCATACTCATTTGCCACGGAGCGCGCGCAGCATGGATCGTGAATATCACAAAGGGTATTCCACCCGACTCGGCCGGGAGATGGAACTGCTGGTCTTTGGCCATGCGGGCCTGCCCGTGCTGGTCTTTCCCACCTCCTGCGGTCACTTCTTCGACTTTGAAGACCGGGGCATGGTTGCCGCCCTCTCTGAAAAAATCGACGCCGGCCAGTTGCTGCTCTTCTGCGTGGATTCGGTGGACAGCGAGAGCTGGTACAGGCGCGCCGCCGCCCCTCGCTGGCGCATCGCCCGCCAGATCCAGTACGAAAATTACCTGATTCACGAACTGCTTCCGCTTATCCGGCGGAAGAATCCCGACGACCCGCGCCTGGTCTCGCTAGGATGCAGCTTCGGCGGCTACCACGCCGTCAACATCGCCCTGCGCCATCCCGACCTCTTCACCGGCTTTGTCTCCCTCTCCGGCGTCTTCGACCTGGTCAGCTTCCTCAGCGGCTACTACGACCAGGACTGCTATTACAACCTGCCCACCCACTATCTGCCGAGCTTGACCGACCCCTGGTTTCTCGACCGCTTCCGCCGCAACAGCTATGTGCTGGCCACAGGCTCCGACGACCAGTGCCTGGGCCAGAGTCAGAATCTTGACAGAATCATGAATGAGAAGGAAATCCCCCACCATCTCTACGTCTGGGAGACGCAGAATTCCCACGATTGGCCCACATGGCAGCGCATGGCGCAGCAATACCTCTAAGCGGGAATTCTTGAAAGGGAAAAGGCGGCCTCGGTTCCGCCCACTCCAAATCCAGGGTCATCGCCCGTGAAGAGCGAAGACCCTGGATTCCATCTGCCCTATCTGCCGGACTTGCCCTTCTTGTTCCCGGCCGCATGCATCGCGGCTTTCTCCGGCTGGTCTCCGCTGTGGTGCTTCTTGTGATGCGCCACAGCCTTCGCAATGGCTTCCGCGGATAGCTTGGTTTGACTTCCAAGGTGCAACACATCGTCTGTAATTGGATTGTTGGTTGTTGCTGGTTCCATGGGGTTCTCCTTTTTCAAGGCAGGGCGCTCTCTCTGTCAGCTGCCGTATAAAGTCACAGAGAAATCCCTTCCGGCTTGGCGAGAAGACCCAGCGGCGCGGGGATGGCGCTTTGAGGCAGGGCCGGTGTACGATTCATCCGCCTCCGCCATCCTGGTAAGATCAGCCGCTGAGCGGCAGCTCCTGCTAACAACAATAGTCCCATTCGGCGGAGATGGATGAACTGTTTTCGGCCGCGAAACCGCTCAGCTTTTGATCTTCTTCAGCAGCCACGCCATGTTCCGGCCCAGGGTCTTCATGGTCTGAATGGCCTCTTGGTCCTTTTCAACGTCGCCCGGCTCCAGGCCCATGCCGACATTCCAATACGTCGATCCGGGCACAATCATTTCGCTGAAGAAAAAGAAGTGGTTCAGCGCGTCGAAAGCGGGAATGGCCCCCGCCCGCCGCACCGCCACCACCGCCGCGCCCACCTTGCGGCGGAAGATGCCGCCGTTCGCCCTGGAAACAAAGCAGGCGCGGTCCATCAGCGCCGCAATCTCCGGTGTAATGTTGGCGAAATACGTGGGCGAGCCCAGCAGAATCCCGTCCGCCGCCGCCATCTTCTCGATCAGCTCGTTGCCCGCATCGTTGCTCTGCGAGCAGCGCCCGTTCTTGTTCTTTGAACACTGGTAGCACGCACGGCAGCCGTGAATCTTCAGCCCGCTCAGTTCAACGAGCTCGGTCGCGATCCCTTCCCCTTCCAGTTCCTTCAAAACATGCCGCAGCAGGATGGCCGTGTTTCCGCCCTTGCGGGCGCTGCCGTTGAACGCAACTACCTTGATCTGACTTTCACTCATGCTCAACACTCCCCTCGTCGGCCATCCGGGCTGGTTGCCCAACGGCCCTGATTCTCAACTCTCTATTGTGCTCCCGCGCTGAGGACCTGCCGCCAAACGCGGCGAGCCCCCAGCAACAAGAATTCGTCGCCGGGGGCTCGTTTTCGTGAAATTGCCGCCGGAATTGCCCATACTCGGCGGAAATAAGAGCTGGCTCAGGCCAGCATGGCAGCCAAATCGGCCTCCGCCGTGGTGATCGGCATCAGGTTGTAGTTCTCGTTCAGCAGCTTGAGCACCGCGGGCGACAGAAACGCCGGCAGCGTCGGGCCGATGCGCATGTTGCGAACCCCCATCCACAGCAGCGTAAGCAGAATTGCGACAGCCTTCTGTTCATACCAGCTGAGCACCATGGAAAGCGGAAGGTCGTTCACGCCGCAGTTGAAGGCGCCGGCCAGCGCCTCGGCAATCTTCAAGGCCGAGTAGGCATCATTGCACTGGCCCACGTCGAGCAGCCGTGGCAGTCCGCCCAGAGTGCCGAAATTCTCCTTGTTGAAGCGGTATTTGCCGCAGGCGAGGGTCAGAATGATGCAGTCCTGTGGCACCTTTTCGGCCAGTTCTGTGTAGTAGTTGCGCCCGGAGCGGGCTCCGTCGCAGCCGCCGATCAGGAAGAAGTGCCGCAGCGCGCCCGACTTCACAGCGTCGATCACTGTGCCGGCCACGCCCAGCACGGCCTCGTGGCCGAAGCCTGTCGTGATGCTGTCGGCCGGTCCGTCCTCGGCAAAACCGGGAGCCTCCAGAGCCGCTGCGATCACCGGCGCAAAGTTGGTGCCGTTGATGTGCTGCACCCCCGGCCAGGCAACTGCGCCGCAGGTAAAGATGCGCGCCTTGTAACTCTCCTTGGGCTTCTGGATGCAGTTTGAAGTCATCAGAATTGCGCCGGGAAAGGCGTTGAACTCCTCCGCCTGGTCAACCCATGACCCGCCGTAGTTGCCCGCCAGGTGCTTGAATGCCTTGAGCTTGGGATAGCCGTGCGCGGGCAGCATCTCGCCGTGCGTATAGATGTTGATGCCCAACCCTTCGGTCTGCTTCAGCAGTTCATACAGGTCGTGCATGTCATGGCCGGAGACCACGATGGCCTTGCCCTTCAGCGGATGCAGCCGCACTTGCGCCGGAGTCGGCGCGCCAAAGGCCGCCGTGTGCGCGCGGTCGAGCTGCTCCAGGACGGCGTAATTCAGTTCGCCCATCTTGAGCGCCAGTGCGAGCAGTTCGTCCTGCGTGTGCTTTTCGGTCAGCGCCGACAGAATCTCGTAGATCATTCCATAAGCTGCCGGAGCGCTCGAACCCAGCATCAGGGCGTGATAGGCATAGGCGGCTACGCCCTTGAGGCCGTAGACCACCAGTTCTTCCAGGTTTTTGATCTCCTTGCCCTCGGTCAGGAATGCGGCGGAGATCAACTGCTCGCGTCCCTGCGCCAACAGCGCCTCGCGGGTTGCTGCGGGCTGCCATGCAGCCGGACCGGATAAAGGCTGAACTGAAGTTCCTGCCTTGGCTGCGGCCTCTTCATACAGCTTGCGCGCCTTGTCGCGGACTGCGGCTGCCTGGTAAACCAGATCTGCCACGTTGTCCTCGTCGAAGTCCACGTTGGTGAGTGTGGCAAAAATTGCCTCGATTGTGAAAGCATCGATCGCGGCGTCAACCGCGCCCAACTGGCGCGCGCGATGCGCATACTGGCTCACGCCCTTGAGCGCTTGAATCAGCAAGTCCTGAAGCGTTGCGGTGTTTTCATCCTTGCCGCAGACGCCGACCACTTCGCAGCCCTTGCCTTGGGACGTTTGTTCACATTGGTAACAGAACATTTGGCTTTTCTCCTGGGGTGAAGTCCTCGATAGAAGTCAGACTAAGCTGCGGTGCATGGCGCAGAAACGACCAAAGTCACAATCAAGGCCATATATTTATGAGGGCTCTTCATCCCGCAAGGTTGGCCGAGTGCCTTTTTTCCCCAAGAAAACTCCACCTTGTATACGCTCGGTGACGCTACGGCAATTCTGAATGTTCTAAGGTTCCGTCTCCAGAAGTGCGCTCAGGCCCTCTATATCCTTGACCAAAATCTGCCGTGCACCCACATCCAATAGCCCTTCTGCGTGCAACCGCGTCAGGTTCCGTGAGATGAGTTCGCGTACAGTGCCAAGCTGGTTGGCCAACTCCTGGTGACTTGCTGGCAGTTGAAACTCAATGCCACGAGCAGTCTTTTTACCTTCGCCCTGTGCAAGTTTGAGCAAAAAAGAAATCAGCCGTTGACGAACGGTGGTGAACGACAGCTCCTCAATGATGCCCACCAGGCTGCGCAGCCGTGCGCCTGCCACTACGAGCAACTTGAGCGCAACTTCCGGATGTTCCATGCAGTATGCCTGAAAGTCGCGGCGCGAAATAAAAGCAATCTCAACATCCTCAATGGCAACAGCCGAAGCCGGGTACGGACCGCCATCAAAGACGGGCACCTCGGCGATGGAATCGCCGGGGAGGTTTACAGCCAGGACCTGTTCCCGGCCGCTTGTCGAGGTTTTGAAGATGCGGACCTTGCCCCGCGTAATGATGTGGAGCCCATTGCAAGTATCGCCTTCAGAAAACAGCAGCCTTCCTTTACGGAACGAACTACGAACTGTTCTGGCGGCGAGCGTTTGCAGCTCGATCGGCGTTAAATCGGCGAATAAGGCTGTCTTCCCAAGAACAGTGGCGAGATCGGCGCGTTGAGTGCTCACCCCGGAATTCTAGAGCATTTTAAGAATTGTTGTAGGCCGGAAGCACAACCCTCAAGTGGCTTTTTCCTCTACGGGGTCCCCGGCGAGCGATTTTTGCTCGCTGGGGCGGAAGTAAAAGCCACCCTTCACATCGATCAAAAAGTCTGTATTCCTAAAATGCCGCCGTCGAAAAGCTGAATGATCTGATCGCCAAAGTGAGCTTCGATTGGGATGTGAGGGGGGGAGTAACGGGGATCGGATTCATTCATCCATGCAGGGCGCGCCAGCGATTCCGCCGCAGTGGCCCGAGAGTCGCAAATGTGTTCGAGCTGGGTAATCGCTCGAAACCGAGAGTATACTTGCGAACGAATAAGAATGGTCTGTGTCACAGCATTCAGACCATCGGCACGGCAGGTAGCGAAACCAATTCAAGGTACCGCGCGGGAGAAGCCCGAAACGCTTCCTGCCTGCGCGGATGAGGTGAGGTCCATGTCTCGATTTCCTTTTCTGGCTGCATTGATCCTGCTGCCGGCAGTCGCCCTTGCTCAACAGGCGGGCCCTGCCTCCGAGCCTGAGACAACCCTGCATGTCACGGCGCGCCTGGTGTATGTCGATGTCGTCGCGCGAGACGCACACGGAAATGTGATGAAGGGCCTTACTCAACAGGACTTCAAGGTTCTGGAAGATGGCCGTCCTGTTCCAATCGAGTTCTTCACCGCGCATACTCCCGCGCCGGCAGCTTCAACAGCAACTGCCGAGATTACGCCGGAAACATCCAGAACGGAATTCACAAACGTCACTTCAGGCGGAGCTGCGAAGCCCGTCACAATCGTGCTCTGCGACCTGCTCAATACGCCCAATGATGATCAGCTTCCCGCTCGCCAGCAGATGCTCAAGTTCCTGGATGCACTGCCCTCGGGCGAGCGCATCATGATCTTTACGCTGACCCAGGGTTTGCAGATGACGCAAGGGCTCACAGGCAGCGCTTCGTTGCGCTCGGATGTCTCGAAGATGCTGAGGCCGCGGAATGTCGGGCTTGACGATTCAAAGAACGAATCCATGATGGACACTCAGATTGCGGCGAATGCTTGTGCCCAGTTCACCAGTGGCAAATCCAGCGCCGCGAACTGTGGGGCTATGGGAGACGGATTGACCATCGCGAAAGAGCAGAACTATGACGTGCGCGCTCGAACGACGATCTCGGCGCTGGGCGAGCTGGCGCGCGCCATGGCAGGCTATCCGGGGCGCAAGAGTCTCTACTGGCTGGCGGAGAGTTTTCCGCTTTCGGTTGACATCGTTGGCGCCCCCATAAATCCTGGAGACGCAGCAAATGGGCCGGGATCGATGTCGCAATTCACATCTAGCCTGACTACCTTGCAAGGCCACTTCAGCGAGACATCGAAACAGGAGATGCGCACGACCCTGAACCTGTTGGCCAGCGCGCGCATCGCCGTTTACCCCACCAGCGTCTTCGGGCTGGCAACTCAGTCCTCCTCGGTAGCCGTTGGCTCGGGTGTCGAGGGTGCGCCGAACCCTGGCGACCCGCGCGGCGGCTTCTTCATGCTGGGCAACCTCAAGAGCGAGATGCAAGACCTGGCTCGGGAAACCGGCGGCGAGGCGATCTTCGGCACCAATGACATTGCCGGAGCGATGCAGCGCACCCGCAACGACGGCGCCAGTTACTACACCCTTGTCTACAAGCCCATCAACAACGAGTGGAATGGGCATTTCCGCACGATTCATGTTGAAGCGGCCGGCAGCGGATCGTTGATCTACCGGCGTGGATATTTTGCCACTCCCGACGGCGCGGTCACCGATTCCGGCGACGATCTGAGGCGCGCCATGCAGCCTGGCGTCCCGGAAGAGACCTCGCTGCGCCTGCGCGCGAAGCTGCTTCCCAACGATCCGCAGCATCCTGGTCTGCTGGTCGAAACCACCGTTACTGCCGAGGACGTCTCGTTCACCACCACACCAGACGGCCATCGCCACGCCAGGCTTTTCGTCCAGCTTGTGGCCTTCAACGACGGCAAGCAGCAGCCGAAAAGCCTCCCGCAAACCGCAGGCACTCTGAATATCGATCTCAGTGCGGAACAATACGAGTTCATCCGCTCAGCGGGCATAGCGTTTCGCCAGCAGCTCGCTCTCAAGCCAGGAAAGTACCGTGTTGTTCTGGGCGTAAACGACGAGTCAAGCCGCAAGCTGGGCACGGTGGAGATGCCGGTTGTTGTACCGGCCAGCGATTGATCCGGATGGCCAGGTCCCGCTTTCGGGCTCCGGATAAAACCTCAGGCGTGAACCTCTCCGGTCATGTCGTAGATAATCTCTCTCGCGGTTGAGTCCTCATCCGCGTGCGAAGAAATCATCAGGTTGTAGAGATGGGGATTGGTCCAGTGCTTCCCGAAGTACTGCTGCAGGTACTTGGCGCGCTCCTCATCCACCTGGCGCATGCGCTGCTCGGGAAAGGCGCCCTTCTCCAGGCGCAGGCGCAAACGCGCGATGCGCTCCTTGTATGGCGCGTAGATGAAGACGTGGTACACATCGGGCTGGTGTTGCAGCACGCACTGCGAGCCGCGGCCCACGATCACGCAGTTGCCCTCGGCGCGCGCTTCTTCGATGATCTTCCGCGAGATCTTCACCATCTCCTCGGCGTCGAAGACGGAGTCCTCGCCGAGTTCGATCCCTGCGGCCAGCGCGGCTGAGCGCATGGCCTGCTGGTTGATGCGGCGCAGCCAGGAGTCGACGTGCTCATCGTAGTGGCGCACCACCTTTGTATCCACATGAGCCGCGTAGGCGATGGCGTCGATGATGTCCTTGTCCAGCAGCTTCCAGCCGAGCCACTCGGCAACGGTCTGCGCAATGCGCCCGCCGCCGCTGCCAAACTCCCGGTTGACCGTCAATACGCGGTAATCCACGTCTTCCTCCCGCAAAAGCGCCAACAATCCAACTTACTCCTGTCCGAGCGTTCTTGCCAATTCCGCCCGCGCAGTGCTCCGCTCCGCCTCTGCCTGGAAGAGCTCCGCCTCAGCCTCGGCCAGTTGCCCGTCGGCCTCGGCCAGCGCGGAGGCGTTCACAGTCTTTGCCTCCACCTGGTTGGCCGTGATGCGCCGCATTTCCGTCCGCGCCTCCACGCTCTCCCGCGCTGCTTCCAGCCCCGTCTCCGCGCGCCGCACCTTGCGCACGCTCTTCTCGATCTCCACGCGCACCCGGTTTTCTGCGTGGCGCAGATTCTCTTCCGCCTCGGCCACCTGTGCCCGGCTCTCATGCACATGCCCGCTGCGCTTGCCAAACTCCACCAGCGTACAGTTCATCTTCAGGCCCATCGCCCCGTTGTTCTCCGTCAGCAGCGGCACGCCGTCCTGATGGATATATTGCGCGAAGGCGCCGATCTCCGGAATGAACTCCGCGTGCGCCGCGCTCAGCCCGGCCCGCGCCTTTTTAAGCGTCTCTTGCGCCGCCGCCACCTCAGGATTGTGCTTGAGCGCTTCGGTCTCCAGCTCCCCCGAGGTCACGTCGGCCGTCTCCACCTGCGGCGCAACCAGCTCCACTTCGGTCTCCAGGGGCAGTCCGGCCAGGTCGTTGAACTCCACCTTCATGTCAGAGATGGCGTCTTCCAGCGATCCCAGCTTGTGACGCGCGTCGGCGATCTGCGCCTTGCCTTCCAGCACCTTCAGTTCCAGCACCGCTCCGGCCTCGACTCCGTGCCGGGCCTCGCCCAACTGCTCTTCTCCGGCCTCGATTCTCAGCTTCGCCGCAGCCTCCCGCCGTTCGGCCGACAAGAGGCCGTAGTAAAGCTCCTTCATCTTCAGTGCGACTTCATCCTCCGCACGCCGCGCGTCGTCCCGCGCCATGCCCGCATCCGCATGGGCTGCGGCGACCCCCGCGTGAATCTTGAAGTACTGCGTGATCGGCTGCGCCGCTGTCGTGGTGCTCAGAATGAAATTGTGATGCCCCAGGGGAAGGGAAGCATTTGCCCCAGGAACGGGGCCGGGAACCGGATACACGCCCAAGGCTCCCATCGGGATCTCCATGTGTTCAATCTCATTTAGGTGCGCCGCGGCGCTCTCGTTGCTCAGCACCGGAAAGTAATTGGCCCGCGCCTCGGTCACCTTGGCGTCCATTTCCTTTGCCTTCAGGCGTGCCATCTTCACTATCGAGTTCTGTTTTGTGGCCAGGGCAACAGCCTCATCCAAGGTGATGCGCCGCGTCTCGCCTTGCGCCACGCAGGTGAGCGTCAACACCACCAGCATGAGCAATGCCGCCGGGTGCCCCAGGTCCCGCATTTGGGACCTGGGAGACCGAGAGTGTTTATGCGCCACCACAAACAAAACCGGAATCGCCACCAGCGTGAAAAACATTGATCCCAGCAGTCCGAAAGCAATCACGCTGGCCAGTGGCGACCACAGGCTCGATCCGGAGAGAATCATGGGAATGACGCCCACCGCGGCAGCTGCCGAAGTCAGGAAGATGGGCCGCAACCGGCGTTCGCCAGCTTCGAGAGCCGCCTGCTCCAGTTCCACCCCGTCCTTCATCCGTTCGTGAATGTAATCGATCAGGATGATGGAGTTTCTCACCACCAGTCCGCCCACGCTCACAATGCCGATGAAGGCCGTAAAGCCGAAGGTGTTGTGCGTAATCAGCAGGCCCAGGGCCGCGCCCGGCAGCGCCAGCGGAAACGCCGCCATCACAATCAGCGGATCGACCAGCGTCCGGAATTGGAAGAGCAGGATCAGGAAGATCAGAACCATGCTGAGCATCAGCGCATTCTGCATCTCTCTGGAGATTTCCCGCTTGTTCTCGTACTCGCCGCCGTATTCAATGTGATAGCCCTGCGGCAGCGCCATCGTGTCCAGTTGCTTGCGCGCGTCATTCAGAATCTCGCTCGCCAGCCGGTGGCCGTCCGGGAAGGCCCGCACGGTCAGCGTGCGCACGCCGTTCCTGCGCACAATCCGGCCCGGCTGCCACTCGGAATCGAGCGACGCCACTGCCGTCAGCGGAACTCTCGCGCCGGTTACGGGCGACATGACATACATATCGGCCACGTTCTGGAAGCTCCGCCGCTCGGCGGGGTCGAGCCGCAAAACCACATCCACGCCGCGGTCGCCTTCCCAGAGCGTCGTCACCGGCGCGCCTTCAAAGCCAACCGCCAGTTGCTGCGCGATGGTGGCATTGGTCAATCCCATCCGGTTGGCCACTTCCTCGCGCACATTCACGCCCACCTGCCACGCATCCTCGTGCCAGTCGGTATGAACGTATGTCGCCCCCTGCGTGTGCCGCAAGACATCCTCTGCCTGGTTGCCCAGCGTTTCCAGCGTGCCAATGTCGTCTCCAGAAATCCTTACCTCAACCGGAGCCTCCATCACCTGTCCCTGCTGCAACTCCTTCACAAAAACCTTTGCCTCCGGAGCCACATCGGGCAGCCGTTGCCGCAGCTTCGCCACCAGTTGCGGCGTGCCCTTTACGCGTTTCGTGTTCACCAGAATCTGCGCGTAGTTCGCCGCCGGCGCCTGCGGGTTCACGTTGTAGTAGAAGCGCGGCGCGCTCTCGCCCAGAAAGCTGGTGTACTGCTTGACCAGCGGTTCCTGGCTGAGAACCCCTTCAATGCGGCGCACCGCGGCGTCGGTGGCCTCGATCTTCGTTCCCTCCGGCAGCCACACATCCATCACGAACTGGTCCCGCTCGGCAAGCGGAAAGAATAGTTGCGGCACCATGCTCAGAATTCCCAGCCCGGCCAGAAAGGCCAGCACGCTCGACGCCAGAACAGTCCGCTTGTGCGCCATCGCCCAGGTGATGATGCGGTTGTAGCTCCTCTGCATGTGGTCCAGCGGAGTGAGCTTGCGCTCCGCGCCGGAATCCGCCTGCTCGTGATCCACCAGGCCCTGGCGGATGAAGTAGCGGGCCATCAGCGGCGTCAGCAGCATGGCCACAACAAACGAAGTGCCCAGCGAAATGGCCACGGCGATCGGCAGCGCGCTGATGAACTCGCCTACGGCGCCAGACAGCAGCAGCAGCGGCGCAAAGGCCGCGATGATGGCCAGCGTCGCGGTCAGCACCGGAACGGCCATCTCCGTCGCGCACCGCTCCGCCGCTTCCTGGGCCGGCACTTTCCTGTCCAGCAAGCCCACATAGTTGTCGACAATCACGATGGCGTTGTCCACCACCATGCCCAGCACCACGATCAGCGCCGCAATTGACACCTGTTGCAGCTCGATTCCGCACGCATCCAGCATCCCGAAGGTCATCGACACCGACACCGGAATGGCGATGGCCGAAACCAGCGCCACGCGCAGCGGCAACAGCAGCATCGTGACCAAAATTACCGCCACGATGGCAATGCCGAACTCGCGGAAGAAATCGCCGATGCGGTCGGAAACAACCTGGGGCTGGTCGGCCACCAGATCCAGCTTCACGTCTGGCGGCAGCGTCGCCTGCACGCTTTTCAGCCTCGTCCGCAGCGTCTTGCCGAAGTCCACAATGTTGTTGCCCTCGCGCATCTCCACGGCCAGCAGAATCGTCTGCTCGCCGCCGATGCGCGCGTACTCGGTGGAGTCTTTGTAGACCCGCTCCACATTGGCCAGGTCGCCAATGTAAACCGGCTGTCCCGTCGGCGAAACATCCACCATCACCTGCCGTATCTGGTCTTCGGTCTGCAGCCGCCCGCCAGAGTTGATCGGCACTTTGCTCTGCTCGGCCGGCACGCGGCCCGCAAACTGCGGCGTGTTGCGCCCTTGCAGCGCGCCCATCACCTTCAGCGGGTTCACGCTATATTGCGCCAGCCGTTCCGATGAAGTGCCGATCTCGATCTCTTCCTTCTGATCGCCGATGCGCCGGATCTTCGATACTGCTGGAATCGCGCGCATTGCCGTCTCCACGGTCTGCGCGTAGTCCTTCAACTCACTCGGGCCATAGTGCCCGCCGTGCACGGCGATCAGCACTGCGACCGTGTCGCCGAAATCCGAATCGACCACCGGCCCCAGCACTCCCGCCGGCAATTCGGTGGCCTTCAGTTGCGCCATATCCAGGCGCAGCTTCGACCAGAACTCGTCCGAGTCCTTGACCGATTTATTTAGTTCCACATTGACGATCACCATGCCGTTGCGGGTCGTCGAAAAGGTCTTTTCGCGGCGAATTTCCTCAAAATGGAAGAGATGTTCTTCGATCTTTCGCGTGACCTGGTCTTCCACCTCCGGCGAGGTCGCCCCCGGATAAATGGCGGCCACAATGCCGGTGTGGATGGTGATCTTTGGGTCCTCGCGACGGGGCATGGTAAACAGCGCATACAGGCCCGCTGCGAACATCATGCCGGAGAGCACCAGGGTCACCTGCGGATAGCGCAGAGCCGCGCGGACTGGGTTCACTGGCCGCCTCCCATGTTGCGGACCGGCGAGCCTTCGCGCACGTTCTGCTGGCCGGCCACCACCACCTGCTCGTTGCCTGTAAGGCCGCCGCGAATCTCCACTTCATTGTTGACCAGCCCGCCCACGTCCACCCGCCGCGCGTAAACTCGCTGCCGCGTGGGCTCGTAAACGTACACCTCGGTAACGCTCCGCGCATCGCGGACCACCGCGTTTCCGGGCAAGGTCAGCGCGTTCACTGTTCCCGAGCCGTAGATTCTTGCCTCGGCCACCATCCCCGCGCGCAGCAGATGCTGGGGATTCTGAACCGTGATCTTCACCGTGTAGGTGCGCGAGGCCGGGTCCGCCGTCACGCCCACCACCTCCACCTTGCCTTCAAACTGCTTGCCGTCGAGCGAGGGAATCGTCACCGTGGCGCGCGCGCCCTGCTGCACCTTGCCGATCTCGGACTCCGGAATCGCCACGCGCACTTTTACCGGGTTCAGGTCCAGAACCCCAATGACCGGCGTCCCGGCTCCCACCGTGTCGCCCACGTCGATGCGCCGCATTCCCACAAAGCCCGCAATCGGTGCTCGCAGTTGGCAATCCGCCAGCCGCTTTTGCGCTTCGTGCATCTGCGCCGCCGCCGCGTGAAATTGCCCGGTCGCGGCTTCCTTGTCCTGCGCCCGCGTGCCTTGCCGGGCCATGTCGTACCGCTGCTGCGCCGCTTTGTATGCCGCTTCAATCTTCTCGAAATCGTTGGCAGCCAAGCTTTTGTGCTCGTAGAGGTACTTCATGCGGTTGTACTCGTCCAGCCACCGCTCGTAGTCGATGCGCGCCTGCTCCAGCTCCTGTGCGCGCAGCCCTTCCTGCGCCTTGCTGTTCACCGCCCGCGCCGCATCGGCCTGTCCTTTTGCCGCGTCGTAGCCGTTGCGGTAGTCGGTCGCATCCAGCTCCGCCAGCACCTGGCCCTTCGCCACCGGCTGGCCCTCTTCCACCAGAACCCGCGCCACGCGTCCGGCAATCTGGAAGGCGCCTTGCGCCGTCACATTTGCTTCGACCGCCCCGCTGGCCCCGACCGTTACCGGTTGCTGAACGTGATTCGGCGCGCTCAGCCGCACCGCTACCGGCTGATCGGCCTCGACCGGCCTCTTCGGTCCGCAGCCCGCCATTGTCAGTACGGCCAGCAGGAACGCCGCGGCAACGCCCGCCCAGGCAACCAGTCCGGATGGGCTGCCATTCGAGGCTGCCCGGAATTCTGAACTGAAAATTCTTGTTTCGCTCATATTTTTCTTCCTTGACAAGAATAGAATGACACGTCATTCTATTCTTCGCAAGAGGAGATAAAGTAGATAAATGGCCTACCGCAAAACTCCAGCCACCCAGGCCCGCAAGGATGCCCGCCGCAAGACGATTCTGGACGCCGCAACCCGCCTCTTTGGCAGCCACGGCTATCACGCCACCACGGTTCTCATGATCGTGGCTGAGGCCGACAGCTCCGTGGGCAGCTTTTATGCCCACTTCCACAATAAGGAAGACATCTTTGCCGCGGTCCTCGAATCTCTCGGTCGCAAGATTTCCGAGATCGTCCACCAGGCTAACGTCTCCCAGTCCGATCCCATGCGGGGGATTCCCCTGGCCGTTCAGTCGTTGTTTCTCTTCCTCGCCGAAAATCCGGGAGATGCGCGCATTCTCATCGTCGAATCCTCCGGCCTGAGTCCCCGCCTGGAGCAGGTTCGCCGCTCCATCCTCCGCGACCAGGCCGAGCAGGTCCGCCACTCCTTCGAATTGGCCTCGGATTCGATCTTCGTTGCCAACCCGGCCATTGCCGCCCGTTGCCTGGTCGGCGCCGTCTTCGAGGCCCTCACCAGTTGGCTTGAACAGGACCCCGCCCATCGCGCCCCCGCCGCCGAGGTTGCCCGCGCCGTGGCTGACTACAATCTGCGCGCCCTGCGCCGCTGACCTGCTGCCTCCGGTTCTGTAACTCGCCTGCCGTACACTGGATGCGTGCGCCTCCTGATGCAGCATCCTGTGTCTGCCCGGAGTGCGTTCAGGAGGAGCCATGAAGAAGATCGGCATCCTGTTCGGCGTAGAGAACAGCTTTCCCAGCGCGCTGGTCGAGTCCATCAACGCCCGCCATATCGACGGCATCGAGGCCGAGTTTGTTTCCATCGGCGCCGTCCGGCTCGACAGGGCGCCGCGTTACTCGGTGATCGTGGACCGCATCTCCCATGGCATCCCCTTCTACCGCGCTTTTTTGAAACACGCCGCCCTCCATGGAACAATCGTCATCAACAATCCCTTCTGGGCTTCGGCCGACGACAAGTTCTTCAACTACGCGCTGGCCAAAAAGCTCGGCGTGGCCGTGCCGCCCACCGTCATCCTCCCCCACAAGCAGCTTCCCGAGGGCGCCACTGACCGCTCCATGCGCAACCTCGAATTCCCGCTCGATTGGGAGGCGGTATTTGCTTGTGTCGGCAAGCACGGCTTCCTCAAGCCCATCGATGGCGGCGGCTGGCGCAACGTCTCTGAAGTTCACAATCGCGACGAGTTCTTCCGCGCCTACGATCAGTCCGGCGGCCTGTGCATGGCCTATCAGAAGGCCGTCGATTTCCAGCAGTACTTCCGCTGCTACGTCGTCGGCCGGAAGCGCGTCCGCATCATGCCCTACGACCCGCGCCAGCCGCACGCCGGGCGCTACGTCCAGAACGCGCCCTATTCCAGCAGAAAGCTCCTCAAGCGCATCCGGCAGGACGCGCTCACGCTTTGCCGCGCCCTCGGCTACGACTTCAATACCGTCGAGTTTGCCGTCGAAAACGGCATCCCCTACGCCATCGACTTCATGAACCCCGTGCCCGACGCCGACATGCACTCCGTCGGCCAGGCCAACTTCGACTGGATCGTCAAGGAAGTTGCGGACCTCGCCATTGCCCAGGCCAAGGCCGCTCCGCATGTGCCCGCGCTGCGCGGCTCGGCTTTTCTTGGCGCAGGGTCTGCTTTCGCCAGGGGCGTCGGCAAGAAGCCCGCCGTGAAGAAGCATGCCAGGGCAGCAAGAATCAAGCCAAAGAAGACGTAAAGGTAACTGTCAGGGTGGGAAAGCACAGAAATCAATCTCGGCTGTAAACAGTCAACCCGCCCACCCCTTGGCCATCTCGGCAGTTTTACCTGGCGAGCGTTCTGCCTCACCCTGCGCGGCCGCGTCTGCGAGCCAGCCCTTCGCCTGGTCCAGTAAGCCACCTCTTATGAACTATTTGCGAGAAGCATCAGAGAATGTTTCTGCGCACGGCTCTCATGCGGGTCTGGATGCGACCTGGAATACGTTACCTAAGTGCAAACTTTAGTGATATAAGGGGCGCAGGGAACGCGAGTAGACTGGGAAGTGTTCTTTTGGGTTGGGGGATGCTTCCATGAATGATCCGAAGTCCGCGTTACCGAGTTCCCATGCGCGTCCTGGACCGGCCTTTCAACGGCAGGAAGTACGTTGCGCAGTGCGTTTTCCCATAGAGCTACCTGTCGTTTTGTCCTCCGGCAGAGAAGAGGTTACCGCTGTCACGCGCAATGTTTCCGCCAGCGGCGTCGTCTTTGAAATGAAAAATCCGATGAAGGCAGGGCTCGAGATCCATTTTTCCATGCGTATGCCAAGTGCTGTGCTGGGCACGCCTCACGATGTTCTGGTGAACTGCCAGGGTCGTGTGGTACGCTGCTCCATGAACCAAAGTAACTATCTGGCTGCCTCCACGATTGACGAGTATCAGTTCGTAGAGCAGTAACGGCCGGAACAAGCCTGGCAATAATTTGCATGTGACAAGAAGACTTATGGATCCCTTGAACGATTCTGTTGATGGAGAAATTCTCGATGCCTCGGCCAAGCCGGGGACAATTCGCGTGATTCTGGCTGATTCCCAGGCAATCTACCGCGTGGGCATTCGCAAGGTTTTCGCACTCGAAGACGACCTTCGCGTCGTCGCCCAGGCCGACTCCCTTGAAAATCTGAGCGCGGCCATTGAGCGCTTTCCCTCTGACGTTGTCCTCATGGATGGCAGTCTGCTGACTGGCACGTCCAACGTAATCCCCGACCTGCTTCGCATTGCCCCGGATGTGAAACTCATCGTCCAGGCTGTGGCAGCCGACGAGAACCAGACCGTCGAGCTTTACCGCCGCGGCGTTCGCGGCATCGTTTCCCGCTCCATCTCGCCCGACTTGCTCGTCCGTTGCGTGCGCCGCATCGCCGCCGGCGAAACCTGGATCGACAATCAGTCCGTCAGTTGGGTCATCGAGGCCTATCGCGCCCAGGCCGCCGCCCTCGTCAATCCGCGCTCCCAGCCCAAGCTCTCTCCCAAGGAGATGTCCATCATTACCTGCATCACCCAGGGCAAGCGCAACAAGGAAATCGCCTTCCAGTTGGGAACCACCGAGCAGGTAATCAAGAATTATCTGCGCAAGATCTACGACAAGCTGGGCGTCAGCGATCGCCTTGAACTTGCCCTCTATTGCCTGCACAACAAGATCATTAAAACGGATGCGGATGAGGAATTGATGGCTCAGAGCGTAGTCTCGCAGTAGCCGCGCTCCTCTTGCGGTTTTGCAGAAACATTCCTGATCTCCGGCGCCATCTTCTCTGTCTTGGCGTAGCTCAGCTTTGTGCCTCTTGATTGCGCCCGCGCACCAGCTCCAGCAGCCGTATCAGCTCCGTCAGCTCCGCCTGGCTCACGTGCCCCAGCACTTCCCTTGGAAGCCTGAGAATCACGGGTTCCATCTCTCGGAGCAGTGCAAGTCCGCTCTCGGAGATTTGCGTCCACACCACGCGCTTGTCCTGCCGGTCGCGCCGCTGGCGAATCAGCTTGATCGCCTTCATCCGCGCCAGCAGGCGCGTGATGTCCGGCTCGGCCGCGATCATCCGGCTGCCGATAGCCGAGCAGGTAAGCCCCTGCGGTTGCGCCCCGCGCAGAATCCTGAGCACGTTGTACTGCGTCGAGGTGACGCCCCATGGGCGCGTCTTCAACTGCACCGCGCGATTCAGCCCGTCTGAAGTGCGCAGCAGATTCAGCAGCGCCTCTTCCTCCAGGCTTGCGAAGGGATGTTCCTGCGCGATTTCCAGTTTCAGTCCCGCCATCCGCTGTCTCCTCGATCCGTTTATTGCTTCACGACCTCAAGCTCGATCGTGAGCTTCACCTCTTCGCCCACAATGGCTGCTGGAAACTTGCCGCCGATGCCGAAGTCGGTGCGGTTGAGGGTCGTCGTGGCCGTGAAGCCGGAGTGCGGCTTGTGGTCCATGCCTGGGGCCGGTCCGCTGGGGCCTTCCACTTCCAGCACCACCGGCTTGGTGATGCCGTGCAGCGTAAAGTTGCCGGTCACCGTCAGTCCGTTCGCGTTCTTCGCCACGCTGGTGCTCGTGAAGGTGGCCGTCGGAAACTTCGCCACGTCAAAGAAATTCGCTGTCTTGAGATCGGTGTCGCGGAGCGCCACGCCGGTGTCGATGGTGCTCACGTCAATGGTGGCCGTCACGCTGGATTTGGCGATATCTGCCTCGTTCAGCAGAATGGTGGCCGCTACCCCGCCAATCCGGCCATGGATGTTGGAGACGCTCATATGCCTGATGCTGAAGTCGACTTCGCTGTGCATCGGGTCGCTCGTCCATTTGGAGGCTTGCGCCAGGGCCAGGGGAGCCGCCAGAGCCAGAATGCCGGTTACAATTGCTAAACGCTTCATTGTCGAATCCTTTCGTTGGCGTGCCTCAGGACCGCCGCTGTTTTGCCGGCAGATCAAGGCGCTCTCCGGTTGCGCGCGAAACAGGGAAGTATTCCGCAGTCTCCCGCGTGCAATCGTTCTGTTTTTAAGATGCGGCAGACAATATATTCGTTGCAACAAATATTGTTGATTGCGTTTTCACGGATGGTGTAAGAAAGCTCCGTGCCCCATCCATTTCACGTTCTTTGTGAAATGGGTGGGAAACCTCGAATTCAACCCTACAGAAACTGTGAAAATGCTCTTGCAGAACACAAGGGATGTCATCAGAGGCACCTTCGCCCTGCGGCCCTCCTAATTGATTCGGCAATTCAATACTGTCGGGATGCCCCATCCTTTTCCGCGCTTTTTGCGGAAAAGGGTGGGAAAGCGATGTCACTGTTTTCTTGCCGGATCAATAGGAACATGTTCTATTCCGGCTGAATCAGCTCAAAGCGGTCGCGCGTGCGGACCCAGGTGTGGCCGGCCATGCGGCCCACGGCATTCAGCCCGGCCGGATCGATGCGGAACTCCTCAACCAGATCCGCGCGCACGTGAAAGCGGACCACCTCGCCCAGCACGATGACGCCGCTCCGGGGCGCGTGGCCGGTGTAGATGACCTGCACCAGCTTGCATTCCATCTGCGCGGGCGATTCAGCGACGCGCGGCGGGCGGACGGCCTCGCTCGGAATTGGCGTCAGCCCCGAAAGCGGAAACTCGTCCACCTCCGGCGGCACGTTTGCTGAGGCCTCATTGGCTCCTGCCGCCATCGCTTCGCTGACCACATTGATGACGAACTCGCCCGTCTCCTCCACGTTGCGCAGCGTGTCTTTCCTCTCGCCGGTTTCCTCCGAGCCGGCCTCGCGCAGCGCCGGGCAGAACAGCACCGTGGGCGGCACGGAGCCTACGCCGCAGAAAAAACTGAAGGGAGCCAGGTTGGCCACGCCCCCCCGGCTCATCGTCGAAACCAGAGCGACTGGCCGTGGCACGATCATGCCGGTCATCAATTTGTAGACCTGCCGGGGCTGGCATTCGGCCGGGTTGAAGCTGAGCATCGGGCTTGCGGAAGTGTTTGCGCTGTTCATGCTGTTAGCGTAGAACATTCTTCCGGCGGTTGTGATAGTTCTGGTGCGTGACCCGAAATTCTTCTGCTGGTAACATTGCAGGATGCACAATGGGTAGCAGGAGAATTGTGTGCCGCGCATTCATTTCCAACTCGAACTCGCTGAACTCAAAGACAAGCTTCTGGCCACGGCTGCCCTCGCGCAGCAGGCCGTCGAGTCAGCCGTAGAAGCCTACCTGCGGCGCGACAAGGGCCTGTGCAAGTTCGTCAAGCGCAACGAGAGGGCCATCAACACCGCGCAGCGCGAGCTGGATGAGATGGCCTACGAGCTGCTGGCCAAGGAGCAGCCCATGGCCATCGATCTGCGCTTCATCCTCGCGGTCACCAAGATGAATGGCGATCTGGAGCGGATTGGCGATCAAGCGATGGGTATTGCGCGCCGCACCAAGGAGCTTATGAAGCTCGATCCGGTCTTTTTGCCGGTGGATTATGAGGCCATGGGCGAGTTTGCCAGCCGCATGATCCGCACCGCGGTGCAGTCGCTGCTGGATGGCGACCCGAGCCTGGCCGAGTCGGTGCGCGAGATGGACGACGAGATCGACCACATGAACTACCACGCCTACGACGACCTGCTCCATCTCATCCAGGAGCAGCCGCGTTACACGCAGCAGGCCATGCGCGGCATCCTGGTCGCGAAAAACCTGGAGCGCATCGCCGACCACGCCTCGAATATCGCTACCGACGTCATCTTCTGGATTCGCGGCGCAGACCTGCGCCACCAGTTGAGCATGACCGTGGATTTTGGGGCCGAAACGGCGCAGGGAAAAGTTGGGAACAGCGACCCTGAAGCGGCCACCAGCGGAGAAAAGGACGCCAGCCCTACTTCTTGAGCGGGCCGGCCTTTTTGACAAAATTCTCCCAAAACGCCTGGAACTCCTTCAGCGGCAGCGGGTGGCTGAACAGGTAGCCCTGAAACGAATAGCAGCCGAGACCGGTGAGGAAGCCCCGCTGCTCTTCCGTTTCCACGCCCTCGGCGATCACCGACAAACCCATGGCCCGGCCCATCGCAATAATGGTTTGCGCAATGACCCCGCTGGTCGTGTCCACCAGCATGTCGCGCACAAACGCCCGGTCGATCTTCAGTTGGTCCAGCGGCAGGCGCTTCAGGTACGACAGTGAGGAATAGCCCGTGCCAAAATCGTCCAGCGAGAAGCTCAAGCCATGGGACTTGAGTTCGTTCATCTTGGCGATGACATCATCGAAATTCTCCACCAATATGCTTTCAGTGAGTTCCAGCTTCAGGGTCTTGGGGTTGGAACCGGCGCGGCTCAGGGCCGCCAGCACCTGTTCCACGAACTCCGGCTGGCGGAATTGCAAAGCGCTGATGTTCACGGCAACCGCGAAATGGCTCTGTTGCTCCCGGTTCGCCCACGCCGCAATCTGTGTGCAGGCAGCTTTCAGAATCCACTCTCCCAGAGGCAGAATCAGGCCTGTTTCCTCTGCCATGGGAATGAACTCGTCCGGGGGCACAAGGCCGCGCGATGGGTGTCTCCAGCGGATCAGGGCCTCGACGCCTGTTAAGCGTCCTAGCTCCACTTGAGGCTGGTAGTAAAGCTCGAACTGTTTCTTCTTGATTGCCTGGCGAAGGTCATCCTCCATCGTGGCGCGGGCGTTCACGGTGGCCTGCAGGGCGGGAGAGAAAAAGCGCATGACGTTGCGGCCGGCAGTCTTGGCCTGATGCAGCGCAATATCGGTCTGCTGCAGGAAATCGTCTGTGATTTTTTGCCGCTCCCCGAAGATGGTGACCCCGATGCTGGCGGCCGAGAGATACTCGTGGTCCCCGATCAGGTAGGGCTGGCCAAGCGTAGCCAGGATTCTCTCGCCGACGGCCTTGGCCTGGTTCGCGGCCTCCCCGGCAACTTCGCTCAAGTCTTCGAGCATCACCACAAACTCATCGCCACCCAGCCGGCTCACCATGTCGCTTCCGTGGACGCAGGCGGAGATGCGCCGCGCGACTTCCTGAAGCAGAAAGTCTCCTTTTTGATGGCCGAGGGTATCATTCAACGTCTTGAAATTATCCAGATTGATCAGCAGAAGCGCCCGCAAGCGACCGCTTGGGGCGCCTTCGGCCAGGGGTTGGTGCAGCTTCTCCAGCAACATGCGGCGGTTGGGCAGGCCTGTCAGCGCGTCGTAGTAGGCCAGGCTCCGGATCGTGCTTTCCGCCGCCTTGGCATGAGAGAGATCCCGCGTCACCGAAAGCAGGCAGGGAACGCCGTCGATCTCCACCTTCGACGCCGATAGCTCCCCCCAGGCAATCTCCCCGTTCTTCTTTTTGAACTGGGCCTCGAAGCCGCGGCAGTTTGAGCTCTCGCGCAACATTTCTGCCATGGCCTGCCGGTCAAGGTCGTTCGCCCATATCCCCAGTTCCACCGAAGTTCGCCCCATGATTTCTTCGCGCCTATATCCAACGGCGTCAAGAAAAGCCTGATTGCAATCGATATATTTTCCATCGCTCAGACGATTGATAGCGATAATGTCAGGAGTGGTTTGGAAGACGGTGCGGTAGCGATCCTCGCTCAGCCGCAGTGCCTCGGCAGCCGCCTTGGCGTCGGAGATGTCCCGAGCCACGAGAAAGAAGCTGGAAACGCCGTCCAGTTCAATCCGCGACCCCGATAGCAGAACCCAGAACTTTTCCCCGTTCTTTCTGCAAAACAGGAATTCCACATCCCGGCAAACGGATCTCGCGCGCAATGCCTCGACCAGTCTCTGCCGATCCTGAGGGTCCGGCCAAATGCCGAGTTCCACAGAGGTTCGTCCAATGACTTGCTCGCGTTCGTATCCAAGCATGCGAAGAAATGCCTGATTGGCATCGATTAACTTCCCGTCCTCCAGGCGGCTGATGGAGATGGCGTCGATGCTGGTCTGGAATGCGACGCGGTAGCGTTCTTCACTCAACCGCTGTGCATCCTGGGCCGCGGCCAGGCTCAGCTCGGCTGTCTTGCGAGCGCTGATATCTTCGGCCAGGGAGACCAAGTAAAGCATGCGCCCTTCGCTGTCGTGTTGCGGCCAGCTCGTCACCCTTACCCAGGCCAGACTGCCATCCTTGCGAATCAGGCGTTTTTCGATACAAGCCTGGCCGCTCTCGGCCTTCGACAGCCGTATCCGGAGCGACTCGCTTTCGGCCAGATCCTCCGGGTGCGTCATTTGCTGGACGGTCAGGCTGGGGATTTCCTCCTGTGGGTAGCCGGCGATCTCGGCGAACCGCGCGTTGCACCGCAGGTACTTGCCTTCAAATGAAGTGTGGGCAATGCCGACCGCGGCTTGCTCGAAGGTGGAGCGATAGCGCGCTTCGCTCTCGCGCAGTTCCGTCTCCGCCTCCAGGTGCTCGGTGATGTCAATGATGGAGCCTTCGATATAAAGACACTTCCCATCGGCATTGCAAACTCTTTGGGCGTTCGCCGAACACCAGATGATCGTGCCGTCCTTGCGCCGCAACTGGCACCTGAAGCCATGGACGACTCCATGCTCGCCGAGTTGCTGGTTGAAGCTCGCGTGCTCATCCTGGTCGACCCACAATTGATCGCGCACGTCGGTGACCGCGGCCTTGACTTCTTCCAGGGAATCGTAGCCCAGCATCTTCAAGGCAGCGCGGTTCGCTATCCGTGGTGCGCCCTCGGTATCAGATTGAAAGATGCCTTCCAGCGCTCCATCGAAAATGTCGCGATACTTTTTCTCTGCCTCATGGAGCGCAGTCTCGACCGCCTTGCGCTCGGTGATGTCTTCCATAAAGCCTTCGAAGTGAAGCGTCCGTCCATCGGCACCGCAAACTCTGCGGCTGCTCAGCGCAATCCAGATGATCGAACCGTCCTTGCGCCTGGACCGGCACTCGAACCCGCGAACGTCCCCATGCTCTTCGCGTTGGCGCGTAAATCTGGATTGCTCCTCCGGGTCAACCCACACGTTCTCAAGCGCGGTGTTCGCAGCGGACAGGACCTCTTCCGCGGAATCGTAGCCTAGTATCTTCGCCAGGGAAGGGTTCGCGTTCAAAAATCTGGTATTGTCGGGAGATACTTGAAACATTCCTTCCATAGCCCCATCGAAAATATCGCGATACTTCTTATCCGCCTCCCGAAGCGCTTCCTCGCCCGCTTTCCGTTTCGTGATGTCCTTGCCTAATGCGGAAACGCCTGTCGCTTTTCCATCGACAACGATGGGGCTCAGAGCCAGTTCCAGGGTATGGCCATCGGCGAGCTGAAACTCAATCTGAAATGCTCCTTCGGTCAGCGCGCGCGCATAGAGCGGCGGCATTAGCCCCGCCCTCTCTGGCGGGACCAGATACTGCGGGCGCATTCCCAGCGCGGGCCGAATGCCAAAGATCTCTTCGAAGTGCTGGCGCAAGGCACTGTTGAACACAGTCAGCCGGTATTCGAGGTCCACCGACCAGATCAGGCTCGTCGTGCTCTCGATCAAGGCCGAAAGATTGGCTTCTGCTCGAATGCTCATTTCGACCATTCCTTACGCATGCGGCTCCCGCTTCATCCATTTAGGAGTGTGTCTGAAAGCGCATCTGTAGGCCAGCTATCGTATCTATCGGCAACAAACTCTGCAAGATGCAACATATTTCCCTGAATTTTGCAGGCTTTCTATCTAGCAATCACTCTTGCGATGTGAAGGAAAATGAAGAAACCGCAAAACATCTCCAACGCTATCCCCAAAGGGTGCGCTTCCCATCCCTTTCCTACCCCTGCGGGAGATTCTCTCACAACGACAGGCGCCTGGGTAACCTGCTTTCGTAACCGGTTCCACCCTGCAGTAACAAGGGGCCTCGGAATTCGCGGCCGATTCCAACGAAAAGGGCGTCCTTCCAGTCTGGAAGGACGCCCTTTCAGCTCTCAGCTTCGATGAATGGTTAAGCCTGTTTCACCGGATGGTTCGCATAGTGCAGCAGCACAGCTACTGCGCAACTTGTGAGCCGCGTCTCGGCCGAGTCCGCACGGCTCGTGAGAATGATCGGAACCCGCGCCCCAAGCACGATGCCGGCCAGTTGCGCTCCGCCAAAGTACTCCAGTTGCTTGGCCAGCATGTTGCCGCTTTCCAGGTCCGGGACAACCAGAATGTCGGCCTTACCGGTAACAGGGGAAACCAGTCCCTTGATCTTCGCCGCCTTCACGCTGACCGCCGTATCGAAGGCCAGCGGGCCGTCCAGAATGCCGCCCTTGATCTGCCGGCGATCGGCCATCTTGCACAGCGCCGCCGCATCCAGCGTGGATTGGATCTTCGGGTTCACTGTCTCCATCGCAGACAGCAGCGCCACCCTCGGCTCCGGGATGCCCAGCGCGTGCGCCAGGTCGATGGCGTTCTGCACGATGTGGATCTTGTCCTCCAGCTCAGGCGCAATGTTGATGGCCGCGTCCGTAATCAGCACCGTCCGCGCATAAGCTGGCGTGTCCATCACAAAAACATGGCTGATGCGGCGGCCGCTGCGCAGGCCGGTCTCGCGCTGCATGACGGCTTTCATAAGCTCGTCGGTGTGCAGGCTGCCCTTCATCATCGCCAGCGCTTCGCCGCTGCGGCACAGCGCCACGCTCAACTCGGCTGCCTTGCTCTCGGTATTGGCCTGGACAATGGGGAAGCCGGAGATATCAACGCCGATCTTGGCGGCCAGTTCCTTTATCGCGGCTTCGTCGCCGACCAGCGTCGGCTGAATCAGCCCCTCGGCCGCAGCTTCCACGGCGCCACTCAGCGCCACATCCGAAAGCGGCCAGCAAACCGCCGTCGTGATCGCTGGCAGCTCTTTGCAGCGCTCCAGAAACTTGTGAAAAACATGGTAGTCGGCGGGATGGCCGACCAATGGATCAACAGTGCCGGCTTCAACCAGTCGTGCAAGATCGCTCATAAGGTATTCTCTCCCGGCTTGCGCAGGGATAGCTGGCAAGCCTCACAGCTACATTCTCGCCCCCGTCGCTGTCTGCGCCAGTGCCTGGGGTCACATTTCGGCTATCCGTACCATATTGCGAACTTCTGCCGCCAGCCTGTGCCCACTTCTGCCGGGTTCCCGCTCGCAAGGTCCGCTGGCAAGCCAGGAAATCGAGATCAGTGAGCAAGAGAGGCCGCTCCTCGATACGGCTCCGAGGTCCTTCACTTCTTTGAATTTGACCTCTTGCGCGGTGGGCTGTCGAAGCCCGGATTCAGCTTCTTATTGAAGAATATCTTGTGACCGAAGTCACAGCGCCGGGTGAATGGGGTCACTGCATGCCCTCTTTCGGGGGCGCAGACTCTGAATCCAATGGGCAGGAATCGGGCGAAGCGCAGCTCTATGCCGGTAGGCATCCATAAAAGTGCATACGCCCACCGGATGTTTCCCATGCGGGATGGCGTGGAGCTCGGCTCTCCTGAAATTCTCCGCCAGCGCCCCGAGGAAGTTTTGATTCGGTCGAGCGGGCAGCTTCCGGTGCATTGCAATCCGGCGGCTTGCGCATAAGCAGAGACCAGGCAACGAGAGTTCGCGCAGGAGGCGCGGCTTCGATTTTCACATGCAATGGGCAGGCGGCGGGCGGAATTCAGCCTCCTGTTTTCAATCTTCCGGTTTTCCGGATTGTCGTATTTGGAGCGATTTGTTGTCGATGGGATTCGGCGTGCCGAAAACTCGTGTCACCAAACGCGTTCGCCCACAAAGGGCCGGCACCCGCCGTGGGACCGGTTCCGGAGCGAAGACAAAGGGAGATGGAACCATGCAACGTGAGGCAAGATCCAGGCGAATGGACGCTGTCCAGGCCCATCCTGTGGCGGAGCTGCTCGAGTGCCCCCCGGACACCGGGCTGCTGCTGAACGGCTCGGCCCAGTGCATCTATTTCGATGCCGGAGAAGTCCTCTTTCGCCAATCAGGAATCTGCCAGGGACTCTATCTGGTGTTATCGGGCCAGCTCCTCCGCCGGGCCATGCGGCTGGAAACCACGCTGACTCTCGGACCGGCTCGCGCCGGGGACCTGATCGAGTTGGCTGCCGCCCTGGGGGACGGCCATCATACCTATACTCTTGCCGCTCAGACCGCCGGCTCCGTCATGATGCTGCCCATCGAAACCCTCAACCAGGCGTTTCAGAGCTATCCGCCCTTGCGGATGCAGTTGTTGCAGGAACTGGCCCGCGAGGTTTCTCGCGCCTATGTCGCCTGCTGTCTCAGCCGCGCGGTGAGGCCGTTGCGGGCAAGTTCCGCGGACTAGCAAGCCGCGGGCGAAAATTTCTTGTTTTTCCGGGGTCTTCGTAGGGTCTTCACAAGGCCGTGACGGGAATCCATAGAAAATCCCTGCCTTATCGCCCGTCAAAGTGCGCTATACTTCAGTTGCACGACGGCGAATCCATGGCTTCATTTCATCCCCATCACCCCCCCGAAGATTGCGTCAATTGTGAGCACCGCCATCTGCGGATGTTCTGCAATCTCACACCCGAGGCGCTGGCCGATTACGACCAGATCGGGGTCATGATGAGCCACGCCCGCGGAGCCAAACTGTTTTCAGAGGGCGACCAGGCGCGTAACGTGTTTATTATCTGCTACGGGCAGGTAAAAATCTCTTCCACTTCCCGCGACGGCAAGACAATGATTCTCAAGATCGCCGGCCCCGGCGACGTGATGGGCCTCAGCGCCGTGCTGGCCAATGTCCCCCACGAGGTCACCGCCGAAGCCATCGAGCCCTGCCAGGTGAAAACCGTGCGCAAACAGGAGTTTATCGACTTCCTGGGCCGCCACGGCATCGCCAGCATGCACGCCGCGCAATCGCTCTCCGGCGAATACCTGACGGTCTTTCACGATGCCAAGCGGCTGGCGCTTTCCGGCTCGGCGGCTGGAAGGCTGGCGCGCCTCTTGCTCGATTGGGGCCGCGCCTCGGCCAACGGCAAGCACGAGCTTCACTTCACCCTCGCCCTGACCCACGAAGAGATCGCCAACATGGCCGGCACCTCCCGCGAAACCGTCACCCGGCTCCTCAACCAGTTCCGCCGCGACCAGTGGATCGCCATCAAAGGCTCCAGCCTGACCATCGTCAAGCCCGATGAACTCGAGCGGCTCACCGCATAATCCCGCCCTCCCTGGCTCTCTTCCTTTTCCAAATTCCACAGCGTAACAATGGGGCCGGAATGCTTCCGCGCATGTCGAGCCCTGTGCTTTCCCATCGCCCATTTTGCAGTCCATGCCACTCCGGGCCGGCTTCATGAGGCGTCTCCGAGGGCCGCCGGAATTCCTTCCATTCCTCCATTGCTTAAGGCATCTCCGCACATCACCAGGATAGTGAAATCGTCAATCTCTGCTAGAGCTTGCGGTTTGAAGAAGATGACCAGTTCACAGGAGACACAACTGCCGTTTTTAGAATCATGCTCACCAGCCGGGAACGAGGGGATGCCGCTGCGCCTGTCGGCTTGAGTTCCAAGCGTGCCGAGCGTAGACTTTGTCTTACCTGGAGGTAAGACGTAATGGGGCACATGGCGACGGTCAGCTCGAAGGGGCAAGTTGTGATTCCAGCCGCACTCCGGAAGAAATTGCGAATCAAAGGTGGAACCCGAGTTGCCATGGACGAACGGGACGGGCAAATTACGCTCACTCCCAACCCCTATGACGCGATGCTCTCTTTGTGCGGAATATTGAGCGGCGTGGAAGAAGATGTTGAGGGGTGGTGGATGGAAGAAAAGCGCAAAGAGCGTGAACGTGAGGATGCGAAGATCGAGGATGCGCGGTGAAAGAATACGTGCTGGACGCAAATGCACTGGTGCGTTACTTCCGGCGGACGCCTGGATTTTCAACCGTTGAGAATCTGCTTCAGCAGGCCAAAGCAGGGCGGGCGCGTCTGTCTATCTCTGTGGTGAATTTGTGCGAAGTGACCTATGTCCTTGCACGTTATTTCGGCCAGGAACAGACCCTCCGGTATATCGAAATTGCGCGCCGTGCCGTCGAGTCCGAGGAAGTAAGCGAATCTGTGGCGATGGACACAGCGCTTCTGCGCATCCGCTACAAGCTGGGCTTGGCCGATTGTTTTGCCGCCGAGCTGGCGATGCGCACCGGAGCCACGCTCGTGACTTCCGATCCGGAGTTAGCCAAACTCGGCAAGCAATTGAAAGTTCTGGCCCTGCCTCGCCATTCCGGGGATTGAGAGCAGGGCTTGGTACTACGGCGTTTTCGATTCGACTCTTTCCATGACTCAACCGGCTTCTGTTTCCTAGTCCCTGTTCCCTAGTCCCTGGTCCCCGTCTACCTACTCCCCCATCAGCCGCACCACGTGGTTGACGATGATCAGGTCTTCTGCCGGGGGAATCACCCGCACCGTGACCGGCGAGTTGGCGGCCGAAATGACCGCTTCGCCGCGGACGTTGTTCCGCTTGGGGTCAAGAATAATCCCCAGCGCGCCCAGCCCGGCGCAGATCTCGGCGCGCACATTGATGTCGTTTTCGCCGATGCCGCCGGTGAAGACCAGCATGTCCAGCCCGCCCAGCTCGGCCACGTAGCTGCCGATCCACCGCGCGATGGTCCATGTGAACTTGTCGACAGCCAGCCGCGCCTTGGCGTTGCCGGCGTTGATGGCGTCGCGCAGGTCGCGCATGTCGTTCGACAACTCGCTCACGCCTAGCAGCCCCGCCTTCTTGCTGACCACCACTTCCAGCCGGTCGGCGGCCTCTTCGGCGTTCTTCGCCGTCTCGGCAATCTTCCGCAGGATGAACAGCAGCACGCCCGGATCGATATCCCCCGTGCGTGTGCCGCTGATGATGCCGCCGGTCGGGGTCAGGCCCATCGAGGTGTCCAGGCACTGCCCTTGCAGAATGGCGGAAATCGAAGCGCCGTTGCCCAGGTGGGCGGCAATCAGCTTCTCCGGCACATTGGGCTGCAACTGGTACACGATCGATTCGTAGGAAATCCCATGCGCCCCGTAGCGCCTGATACCCATATCGCAATACTCCTCGGGGATGGGCATATGCTTGGCAACTTCGGGCATGGTGCGATGGAAATAGGTGTCGAGAACGACAAAGTTGGGAATGCCGGGAAACAGCCGCAGCGCCTCGCGCATGATGTAAACCGCGATGGGCGTATGCAGCGGCGCAAAGGACGTATAGTGCTCCATCTCGTCGATCAGCTTAGGCGTAATGCGCTGGTTGTCCAGCACCGTCGGTCCGCCAGAAACCATGCGATGTCCGATGGCTGCCGGGGCAGGGAAGTCGGCGGAGTGCAGCGCGTCGGCCACCAGCTTGAAGGCTACCGCGCGCGTCGGCAGGGCGCGCGTCTGGTCCACCAGCTTCTTGCCGCTGGCGTCCTTGATCCAGAAGGAACCCTGGTCGGTGCCGATGCCGTCGACCGCGCCCTCGTGGAGCTTGGTTCTTTGGCCGTCGCCGGCCTCGTAGACGGAAAACTTGATGGAGGAAGAACCGCTGTTCAAAACCAATACAGGCAAGGAAGACATGAATTCAATCCTTTGAGGTTGGGGCTGAACGAGTCAGCGGAGTTAGCGTTGTTAGCCGCGCTACGCGCGGGTTGGCAATTCAATCGAAAAAACTTTCGTAAGCCATTTTTGTAACAGGGCACGACTTTAGTCGTGCCGAAAGCAAGCTAAATGACTATGGGCTTTAGCCCCTGCTTGAACCTCCGGGTGCCCCATCCTCGCCGCGCCTTTGTTCTTGCGGCTAGGGTGGGATACCGCGAAGGTTAGCATTGCGACCAGCGCCAGTTCCGTATTTCCGGCAAATCGTCGCCGTTTTCGGTCACATACAGGTGATGCCGCTGGATCGCCTCGGAGTACCATTGCTCGACCGCGTCAACCTGCGTGGCCAGCCGGGGCACGCGCCTTACGGCGTCCAGAGCCAGTTGGAAGCGGTCGATGTTGTTCAGCACGCACATATCGAAGGGCGTTGTCGTTGTGCCCTCTTCCTTGTAGCCGCGTACGTGCAGGCTGTCGTGATTGTGCCGCCGGTAGGTGAGCCGGTGAATCAGCCACGGATAGCCGTGGAAGGCAAAGACGCACGGCGTCTTGGGCGGGAAGATCAGGTCGTAGTTTTCGTCGGCCAGTCCGTGCGGATGCTCCGATAATGGCTGAAGCGCCATCAGGTCCACCACGTTGACCACGCGAATCTTCAGGTCCGGCGCCAGCTTGCGCAGCAGGCATACAGCCGCCAGCGTCTCCAGCGTGGGCACGTCGCCCGAGCAGGCCATCACCACATCCGGCGAGCCCCCATCGTTCGAGGCCCACTCCCACACGCCCAGCCCTGTGCGGCAGTGCGCGACCGCTTCCTCAATGGAGAGCCACTGCGGAGCAGGCTGCTTGCCGGCCACGATCAGGTTGATGTAATTCCTGCTGCGCAGGCAATGGTCGGCCACCGAGAGCAGCGTGTTCCCGTCCGGCGGCAGATACACCCGCACCACCTCGGCCTTCTTGTTCATCAGGTGGTCAATGAAGCCGGGGTCCTGGTGGCTGAAGCCGTTGTGGTCCTGCCGCCAAACCAGCGAGCTCAGAAGATAGTTGAGCGAGGCAATCGGTTTGCGCCACGGAATCTGCCGCGTCACCTTCAGCCACTTGGCGTGCTGGTTCGCCATCGAGTCGATGATGTGGATGAAGGCCTCATAACAGTTGAAGAAGCCGTGCCGCCCTGTCAGCAGGTAGCCTTCCAGCCACCCCTCGCACATGTGCTCGCTCAGCACTTCCATCACCCGGCCCGTCTCCGACAGGTTTTCATCCACCGGCAGCGTCTCGGCCATCCACTCCTTGCCGGTTCCGGTAATCACGTCGCCCAGGCGGTTGGAAGCCGTCTCATCCGGCCCGAAGACGCGGAAGTTTTTCTGCGCCTTGTTGGCCTCCATCACGCCGTGGAGCATTTGCCCCAGAACCCGTGTGGATTCCACGTCCTTCTGCCCGCGCTCTTCAATCTTGACCGCATAATCGCGGAAATCGGGCATCTTCAGCGGCTCCAGCAGCAGGCCGCCGTTGGCGTGCGCGTTCATGCCCATGCGCCGCCGTCCCTTGGGCGCCAGTTCCGCCAGCTCCGGCCGGAATGCGCCCTTCTCGTCAAACAGTTCCTCGGGCTTGTAGCTGCGCATCCACTCTTCCAGCAGCCGCATGTGCTCCGGCTTTTCGCGCAGTTCGGAGAACGGCACCTGGTGAGCGCGCCAAGTCCCCTCAACCGGCTTGCCGTCCACAAACTTCGGTCCCGTCCAGCCCTTCGGCGTGCGCATGATCAGCATCGGCCACGCCGGCCGCTCCACCGTTTCGCCCTTGGCTGCGGCCGCGCGGGCGGTTTTCTGGATTTCGGCAATGCGGTCGAAAATCTTGTCGAAGACCGCCGCAGCCTGCTGGTGCATCGTATCCGGATCGTCACCCTCCAGCGTGAAAGGCTCATAGCCGTAGCCGCGCATCAGGCTTTCCAGCTCCGCATGCGGAATCCGCGCCAGCACCGTCGGGTTGGCGATCTTGTACCCGTTCAGGTGCAGAATCGGCAGCACCGCCCCGTCTGTCGCCGGATTGAGAAACTTGTTCGAGTGCCAGCTTGTCGCCAGCGGGCCGGTCTCGGCCTCGCCGTCGCCCACCACGCAGCCCACAATCAGGTCCGGATTGTCGAAAGCCGCTCCAAACGCGTGTACCAGCGAGTAGCCCAGTTCGCCGCCTTCGTGAATCGAGCCCGGCGTCTCCGGCGCCACGTGGCTGGGAATCCCATACGGCCAGCTAAACTGCCGAAAAAGCCGCTTGATCCCGTCCCGGTTCTGTTCGATGTGCGGATAAATCTCGGTGTACGAGCCTTCCAGATAGGTGTTGGCCACCAGTCCTGGTCCGCCGTGCCCTGGGCCGATGATGTAAATCATGTTCAGGTCGCGCTCGCGGATCAGGCGGTTCCAGTGCACATAAAGGAAGTTCAGCCCTGGCGTAGTGCCCCAGTGCCCCAGCAGCCGGGGCTTCACGTCGTCCAGCGTCAGTGGACGCTCCAGCAGCGGGTTGTCTTTCAGATAAATCTGTCCAACGGAGAGGTAGTTGGCGGCACGCCAGTAGGCGTTCATCCTGGCCAGTAACTCCGGGCTCAGGGGACCGTTGCTCGTTGCTTCGCTCATGGTGCACCTCAGAAGGGGAACTACCGCTGTTAGCTTAAAGCCTAGCAGCCTCCGGGGGTGCTTCTGTGTGAATCGAGTCACAACCCAGTGAAACCGAGATTCACAATGTGGAACTTGTCGCGGCAAAGGCCATCAGTGACCCACATATCCCTGGGTGCCCCATATCTGGCGCAGCCTTATCGCGCCAGATGTGGGAGACCACGAACCCCAGATGCGTGAGACCACGCCCCGCCGCGTTCCTCTGGAGCATGGGTGCCCCACCCTCGCCGCGTTCTTGTTTTTGCGGCTAGGGTGGGCCAGCACAAAGCTGCGCGGTCCCCTAAAAAAAGCGTTTCAGCTTCAGAATGCGCGATTCGAAGCCATACCAGAGCACGGTCGCAACCGCTGTGGTGGCCGCCAGCCGGAAGGCCACGACTGCCAGGTTGCCCGCTATTCCGTAGCGGTCCATGCGCAGGTCGAACCAGCCAAAGTAGATGAAGACCGCAATGTGAATCATGTAGACGCCGTAACTGATGCGGCCATAGAAGGCCAGCGGAGCGCTGCGCAGCACGGCGTTCACCGGGTTGCCAGCGCCGGTCGTGGTGATCACCGCCAGCATCAAGCCGCAAAAGCCAACCGCCAGCGCGGTGTCCAGCAGCGACGTTCCTCCGGCCACTGTACCCGCTGCGGCGATGCCCGCGACAAACGCTCCCAGGCCCATCCAGAGCCAGATGCGGCGGCTGATCTTCAGCGTGTAAAGCCCCAGGGCCAGCAGGCTGCCCAGCGCAATCCCGTCCAGCTTGATCAGCGTGTGGCTGGGCATGCCCCACAGCCACATCGGGTTCAGGTGGCGCGTCAGCGGCGAGCACACCAGCGCCGCGGTCAGAACCGTCGCCAGCATCCACGGCTTGCGCAGCCAGCGAACCACCGGCGCCCAGAAAAAGTAATACTGCTCCTCGATGGCCAGCGCCCACGTGGGGCCGATGGCCGGCGGCAGCGTCAAGTGAAACAGGTTCTGCACAAAGAAGAGATAGGCCAGCCACGGCGCGGTCTTGATCGCGTCCCCCACGCTGGGGCCGATAAACCACGGCGCGTTCAGATAAACGAACGCCAGCAGCAGCAGGTAAAGCGGCCACGTGCGCAGCGCCCGGCGCGCATGAAAGTTATGAAAGTAGTGCGGCTCGTCGCGCCTCTCCAGCAGATTCGAAGTAATCAAAAAGCCGCTGAGCGCAAAAAAGAAAATTACCCCCGCCCATCCCCAAATCGATGCGGAGTAAAGCCAGGTTCCCTCCAGCCGCAAATGGCAGTGATACAGCACCACCCACAGAATCGCCAGGCCGCGCAGCCCGTCGAGCTCCGTCAGGTATTTTGGAAGCCATGTTGGTCGTTGCATAGTCAAAGGGTTAGAAGTCGTTCTCTACCATGTTTCAAAAAAAGCCCTGTGTCAGAAACTAGTGGTATGTCTCACGCAGATGATCGTTTAACCGCATTGAAGGGTACGGGCTTCAGCCCGTACATAAAGCCTGCAAAATCACGCGGGCTTTAGCCCCTGAGGGAATGCGCGGCTCATCTGCGTTGATTCTGAACACCCTCAAAATGGACCCAAATAACGAGACACTACACTAGCTTCAGATCAGGAACTAGCGTTGTTTCAAAAGCAAGTCTTGT